>WLWD01000601.1_pt1:137500-219668 | contig 219668 bp, 166 predicted proteins | sample 6712731 | NCBI WGS metagenome assembly WLWD01 (sample SAMN12718690, study PRJNA576275) | sponge metagenome | isolation source: marine sponge | host: Mycale hentscheli | place: New Zealand: South Island, Marlborough, Capsize Point | collected 2014-11-01 | reverse complement strand
ACAGCCCTACCTTTTTGAACCTCTGGGTGAAAGCTATGTTTCTGAGAACAACACATGCGTGGTATAAATTGATTACATAATAGAAAAGTCTGGCTCTGTAACTCACTCATTTCCCATTATCCTCAGATTCACCTCGGGAATAATCGAAACATGACTTTTTCCCACAACCCACACTTGGCTTTGATCTTATAAGCACCAACAAGCAAACAAACAAACATATATACATGCATAATATATACTCACACACACACTTATATCATAGTTCATTCCAACTGGCCAATCAGATTTATCAGTTGGATGTGGTTGTTTTTTGCTGGAGGTATGCCATCGAATGATTAACAAAACTTTCAAAATTACCAACCAAACCTTTGTTCAGTGAGACTATTCATCGACACTGTACTCCTGCAATTATATTGCATGACATATTTATTCCTAATGAAACCATTTACAAGCAGACGTTTTGATTGATGTCATCAGCTTTATGAGTGTCGGTATGGTCAAGTTAGTTTTTTTTTGTCAGTTTGGTTGGACTTGTACTTTGAAGTTACAATTGAGAACTGGGCGAGGAATGGTTATTGATACTTGAAAGCTATCACCTACTTTGCGAACTGGAAGAGTGCCACAAAATTATTTCAATTGGCCAGAACAGTCTCAGTCCAATACAGAGAATAAGGGTCTACTCCTCCATTTTATTTTGTTTCTGATTAAGTTTAGTAGCTACATTAGTTTGGTTTGTTTTTGTGTCAATTCAGTTACACTACTTGGTTCGGTCTGCGTACAAGATTTGAATTACCCTTGGGCCTTTGGCCCTCAGTAGTGTAAATGCCATATAGACCTACACCTATAACATGTCCTAAAGTCTTGTATCCTATTTCTACAGGTCAGCAGGATGTGACTAGTAGTGATACTTTGCTTACACTAAACACTATCTCAATCACACATTTTGTTGTTGTCTTTTGATCCATGGTCAATGTGCCAGGATCAAGAAAGTTGAGATTTTATGTTTTCTGGATTGTGTGTGTGTTGTGGGGTGGGTGGGGAGGGGGATGGGGTAAGTTGGGTGGTTTAAGGGGTGGGGCTTTCCCTTCCATCTAGATGAAACCTTGAAGTGTGGGTGTGCTATGTGATCGTTAGAATTTAGAAATGAAAAGATCCAGTGAATAACATTAATAATATTGTGTTTTGGTGTGGGGTGGCTGAGTTTGTGTCCAGGGATGGCTGAGTGAACATGATGACTTGAGAGGGATGTTAATGTGCACTAAGTGCAAAGTGAGAAAAGCACCTTACATTATAGTGGCTGATGAAGACAAAAAATTAATTTCTTGGAGGAAAAATGATAATGTTATCAAGAAAAGGGTAAACAAACGAACCGATGAAGCTAGCCAGATTGCCCCACTGGGATATTATCTAGAGCTAAACTGTTAATCATGCAGCCGAGCTAGTTCACCAAAAAAAATTGTTTTATTGCCTAAAATTTTTGTTATTATTTTATTTAGTACTAAACTCATATGTACGACTCTGAAATGGTTTAATGATCAAGGATTTTTTTTTTCTACCAACAATGACCCTTTGAGGGTTTTTTCCACTGTACTGCTGCACAGTTCCCTTGCTGGACTGCAACCCATAGACGCTGGATCAAATACTCTGTTGATCTTGGTTTTATATAGTTTCTCCTCTAATCCTGCATCCCTACTCCTTCTCGGAGACTTGGATCAATTCCTCTCACAGACTCGGTGGCTACTGGTACGAAAATATGACCAGGAGGAAGGCCCCAATATTATTTTATCTTCCTCTCCTCTGCAGCTTCAGCAACCCTCCTCAACATGCTAGTGGCATGTGTTCTGTAAGAAGCCGCTTGAGTGTCAGGGCAAGTAGCATCCCACACCAGCAGACATCAGCCATCTGGCCTCTTCCCATCTGACTGCATGAGGCCTGTAGGTTCCATCCTGGAAAGGAATATGGGCAGATAACAACACTCGCTTGACTTTTGTCAAATGAATGAAGACTTTATGATCACATGGACAACTTAACATTATGCATAATCATGCAAGCTCTGACATAACATGACCATTCATGTATGTCAGTTAAACAAAATCCCCTTATAAATCTTCACCAACTGTAATCAAGTCATTTGCTTAAAGCAAGGTCTGCAAGCAGCAATCACAACCAATTTTATTGCTTCAGATAGTGAACTCTGGTGTCACATGTAGCAAGTTACTGAATTAATTACATACTGATTGTAGCTGAAATTAACTCACCACGTGAACTATAGTAAGTGGTACAGGAAAAGGATGGAAAGTGGGAGAAGAATTCTATAGAGAAAGGTTGTCAAGAGTGTTGTGATAGTACTTGTCAAGGACGACTGGTGGAGGATTTAAGATAGAGGTGATCAGCAAAATCAGCAAGGCAAGACACAGACAATACAACCTCATTTCAATCTACAACAATGCATTCATAAAGAGCTAACACTGATGTAGCTATGTGGCTCTGTCGACAGACTGTATTATTAGGGGTCGCCGTGGTTAGCCTTCCTTCCAGTCATCGGAGTTTCAAAACTTCTGGTAGGTAGAGCTTAATAATGGCTGATAGATTTCTAGGGGTAAGTGTGTAGTAGCACTAGTAGTATTTGAATGGTTCTCTGCTTATGTATTGGTGTATTTATGTTTCTGTTGCCATATTCTGGAGATTGCTTTTTAATGCTGGACTGTATAGCTACATAGGGTAATTATAGTTGCTACTAAGATTATGTAAACTAAATTCTGACCTGATGATACCCAAGTTGAAATGCATTGAAGGTTCGAAGGAAGGTCATTTATGTTTTTTGTTCTTACCTTGTATGCAATATGTAATATATACTAGTGATGTGCTTGAGCACAAATGGCGAGCGAGCCTAAAGACTATACTATTTTTATATGAATGATTTTGACTTTTAACACTGAAGCTACTGAAAATAAGGTCCAGTTTTTTTAATTTCGCATACACGGTAAAGGGATTTCAGTGCCATAGTAACAACTCTCTGCAACTGCTTGAATTGAAGGAAAAAAACAACAACAAAACAATACACGTTATTTAAAAGTTGTCTTTGTGATATTCTTTAGCTAAGTAGTAGTTGTAAACACACAATGCTTTGACACAACTGGACATGCACCTACACAGACTTACCTTCGCGGTAGTCTAGTGGACAATGTATTTTCAAGTAAATACTGTTGCGCACGGCTTATAACCATGACAAAGAGCGCATTGACTTACCACCGCCACTAACTCGAATAGAAATGGAAGTCCCTTAAATTCAATTTCTAGGGTGATACGGGTACTGATCGATAAACAGAGAATTCTGTTTAGTGAAGTTTGGGACGGGGTCGACAACCGAACTAACACAAAAATGCGAGGGTCAAAGTACAAAAATGCCTTACGTACGTCCATACATATATGCAAATAACTAGTGGTGTGCTTGAGCACAAATGGCGAGCGAGCCTGATGTTAGGTAACATAAAACTAAGTATTGTTACTATGTTTTAGCTTAGTTCATGCAAACACTATAATAGCAGTTATGACCATTTATTTCAGCAAACAAATACAAAATCACTCTCTTACCTGATTAATGGTAACTTTTGTAGTATCAAACATCAACCATTCTGATAATCTCAATCACCAGTAACTCTTGAACAAGCTCTCAGCTACGATAAAAAAATAAACCGGTGTTATTATTGTAATTTTAGCCAACAAATATGGAATTACTACTTACATCATTCTTGAGTATTTATAACTTCTGATTGAAGTTACGTTGACCATCTGAATTACCTTGAATTCTTGACAACAAGCTCTCCCCTACAAAAACAAAAACAATCAATTTTAGCACACAAATACAAAATTATTTTCTTACCTCATTTTCTTGAGCAGTGGTAACTTTTGTAGTACCAAATTTGAGCCAATCTGACTATTTGAATTTACCAGTCACTGTTGACAAGCTCTTAGCTACAAAAAAGAAAGGCCAGAGTTAATTTTGCATATTTAGCTAACAAATATGGAATTACGTACTAACCTCAGCTTCCCTCGAGAAGTAGTAGCTTCCTTAGCATTAATACTACGGCATTCTGACTACCAACAGCTCTTGACAACCAACAACCGGCACTCCGTATCCCCCCATAAAACGGCGAAGTTTTGAAATTAAGTCTGGAAAAGGGTCTTCAATGCCATAGCAACCGGTCGAATTAACTTTTTGTTTCTTGAAAAGCAAGCATTTTCGAAGGAATTTTCTGACACTTTGGAGCTTAAGTATAAAGTAAGGCTTGCTTAATCCTGTAGTTTCAGAATAAACTGGGGTCAAGCCTAAAAAGCCGTGTTTTTTGGAGAAAAGAGTTCCCCGCGCGCGCGTTTAAAGGGCATACGTACCATCCCACATACATATATACATATAACATATACCCGATTTTGCATTATCTACCCCTAATACTGTAGTGGTGTGCTTGAGCACAAAATGGCGAGCGAGCCTTAAACTACACTATTGTTAAATTTGATTTTAAAAACTAACACTCAACTATTGTTAAATTTATTTTTAAAACTAACACTCAAGCTACTAAAATAAAGTTGAGTTTTTAAATTACGTATGCGGTAAAGGGGATTCAATGTCATAGTAATCACTCCCCCAACAGTTTGAATTGAAAAAACAACAACAAAATCAAATCACGTTATATAAAATTTTTTTCTTTGTGATATTCTTTAGCTAAGTAGTGGTTGTAACACGCAATGCTTTGACACAACTGGACATGCACCTACACAGATTTACCTTCGCAGTAGTCTAGTGGACAATGTATTTTCAAGTAAATACTGTTGCGCACGGCTTATAACCATGACAAAGAGCGCATTGACTTACCACCGCCACCAACTCGAATAGAAATGGAAGTCCCTTAAGTTTTCAAGTTTTAACTGCACCCGCAAAAGAATTCAAAACGGTAAACAATTCAATTTCTAGGGTCGGGTACTGATCGATAAACCAGAGGATTCTGTTTAGTGCAATTTAGGACGGGGTCGACCACATAACTAACACAAAAACGCGAGGGTCAAAGTACAAAATGACATACGTACGTCCAAACATATACAAATAAACTAGTGGTGTGCTTGAGCACAAATGGCGAGCGAGCCTGATAGTTAGGTAACATAGAATGTTACTATTTTTAGCTTACTTCATGCAAACACTATAATAGCAGTTATGGCATTTGATTTCAGCAAACAAATACAAAATCACTCTCTTACCTGATTAATGGTAACTTTTGTAGTATCAAACATCAATCATTCTGATAATCTCAATCACCAGTAACTCTTGAACAAGCTCTCAGCTACGATAAAAAATAAACTAGTGTTATTATTTGTAATTTTAGCCAACAAATATGGAATTACTACTTACCTCATTCTTGAGTATTCATAACTTCTGTAGTATCAAATTGAAGAAATTACTTTGACCATCTGAATTACCTTGAACTCTTGACAACAAGCTCTCACCTACAAAAACAAAAGACAATCAATTTTAGAACAAAAACTACACAAAAATTATTTTCTTACCTAATTTGAGTCATTCTGACTATTTGAATTTACCAGTCACTGTTGACAACCAGCTCTTAGCTACAAAAAAGAAAGGCCAGAGTTATTTTTGCATATTTAGCTAACAAATATGGAATTACGTACTTACCTCAGATTCCCTCGAGTAGTAGTAGGTTCCTTAGCATTAATACTACGGCATTGTGACTACCAATGACTCTTGACAACCAACAAGCGGCACTCCGTATCCCCCCTAAAACGGCGAAGTTTGGAAATTAGGTCTGGAAATAGGTCGTCAATGCCATAGTAACCGGTAACATCAACTTTTTGTTTCTTGAAAAGCAAGCGTTTTTGCCTGAATTTTCTCACACTTTGGAGCTAAAGTAAAAAGTAAGGCTTGCTTAATGCTGTAGTTTCAGAATAAACTGGGGTCAAGCCTAAAAAGCCGTGTTTTTTGGAGAAAAGCGTTCCCCGCGCGCGCGTTGAAATGGCATACGTACCATCCATACATACATACATAACTAGTGGTGTGCTTGAGCACAAATGGCGAGCGAGCCTAAAGACTACTTGATTTTGACTTCTAACACTGAAGCTACTGAAAATAAGGTCCAGTTTTTTAATTTAGCATACAGGGTAAAGGGATTTCAGTGCCATAGTAACCACTCCCTGCAACTGCTTGAATTGAAGGAAAAAATAACAACAACAAAACAATACACGTTATTTAAAAGTTTTCTTTGTGATATTCTTTAGCTAATAGTGTTGTAACACACACAATGCTTTGACACAACTGGACATGCACCTACACAGACTTACCTTGGCAGTAGTCTAGTGGACAATGTATTTTCAGGCCTAAAGACTATACTATTTTTATATGAATGATTTGACTTCTAACACTGAAGCTACTGAAAATAAGGTCCAATTTTTTTTACTGATTTAGCATACAGGGTAAAGTGATTTCAGCGCCATAGTAACAACTCTCTGCAACTGCTTGGAAGGAAAACAACTACAACAAAACAATACACGTTATTTAAAAGTTTTCTTTGTGTTATTCTTTGGCTAAGTAGTGGTTGTAAACACACAATGCTTTAACACAACTGAACATGCACCTACACAGACTTACCTTCGCAGTAGTCTAGTGGACAATGTATTTTCAAGTAAAATACTGTTGCGCAAGGCTAATAGCCATGACAAAGAGCGCATTGACTTACCACCACCACTAAGGATTCTCAGAGCTTGTTAATTGAAAAATACTGGAGCTGTGAACGCTTTACCTAACTTACGTAATTAAAAGCGCGGGCGAAAACAGAGGTCTCACGTACCCCATAAACAGATAAATAAATATATATAGCGAAATCTCGATTGAGTTACCCCTGATAGTGTCTCGCTCGCTTCGCTCGCTCGCCAAATATAACATATACTCGATTTTGCATTATCCACCCCTAATACTGTCTCGCTCGCTACGCTCGCTCGCCAACTAGTGTTGAACTTGAGCACAAATGGCGAGCGAGCATGATAGTTAGGTAACATAAAATGTTACTATGTTTTAGCTTACTTCATGCAAACACTATAATAGCAGTTATGACATTTGATTTCAGCAAACAAATACAAAATCACTCTCTTACCTTATTAATGGTAACTTTTGCAGTATCAAACATCAACCATTCTGATAATCTCAATCACCAGTAACTCTTGAACAAGCTCTCAGCTACGATAAAAAATAAACCAGTGTTATTATTTGTAATTTTAGCCAACAAATATGGAATTACTACTTACATCATTCTTGAGTATTGATAACTACTGTAGTATCAAATTGAAGTTGCTTTGACCATCTGAATTACCTTGAATTCTTGACAACAAGCTCTCACCTATAAAAACAAAAGACAATCAATTTTAGCACACAAATACAAAATTACTTTCTTACCTCATTTTTTGAGCAGTGGTAACTTTTGTAGTACCAAATTTGAGCCAATCTGACTATTTGAATTTACCAGTCACTGTTGACAAGCTCTTAGCTACAAAAAAGAAAGGCCAGAGTTAATTTTGCATATTTAGCTAACAAATATGGAATTGCGTACTTATCTCAGCTTCCGTCGAGAAGTAGTAGCTTACTTAGCATTAATACTACGGCATTCTTACTACCAACGGCTCTTGACAACCAGTCTGTAATGTTTGTAAAGTGTGCAAAAGACAGGTTACAACAACTTTCAATAGTTTGGTGAGTATAATTATTAATATACTGTTCAAAACCAAGATTGCTAGATGAATCCTAGAAAATGAAGAAAAAAACAATCGCAACAAGAAAACTGCAACTATGTGATACTTTCTATTATAGTTTCATGAGGAGAGAGTGAAATACTAATAGAATATAAATTATCTTTCCCTCTCCTCTGTTGTTAGCTGGTAGCTATTCAAAAGAAACATCAAAAGAGAACATTTTTTTAAAGACTATTTAAGTAGTGTTCATAGTGATTTGACTTGAACACTATGTGGGGAAGCACAACAAGACTCAAGTACCATACAAAGATATTCGTCTTAATGCATGGTCACATTATTGGTAATGTCCAAAATATTTAGTTGTTCTTCTACCTCTAAATGCAGCTGTAGTGTAAATCGTTAATGTCTGAGTAATTCTAACTTGAGGTTCATAATTATTTGGCGTGCACATGCCCCCAATACCAACTCAAGTTTCTTGTACCTATGATCGCCCTATCAACATTGATAAGGACTCATGATTTTTGGTTTCCATAGATGAGTAGAATCGACATTACAAGGATACAAACTCAAGTAAATTTATTAATGTTTATTTTTTAACTTTGCCTCAATATCGTTTAATTTTCAATGTTCATTATGCTTGTGTTTGAAACATTATCTGTAATAAGATCTTTCTCTCACCACTAATATTTTTCCCATCACTCAGCGAAAAGTTGGAGCATAATGAGATATACTGAAAGCATACAACCTTATCAGTAATGAATATTAACAGTAGCTGAAGTCAATGCTACTCAAACAAGTTTTCCTCTATAAGAACATTTATATCACCGATGGCAATGCACTTGATTTTATGATTGCCAAACCAATTTTTTCAAGTCAAATTATAAGCCATTATATCTCTCAATGTTTTATTCAATATTTTAATATATGAACACAAACCATGCTACACAAATGTACATGTAAAAATGTAATAAAACTCAACTAACACTACAAGTTCAGTTTTTAGTATCTATAAATGCCACAGTTTACAAAAAGAAGTGGACATTGAAATTTAGCTGGTTATGGCCTCCAGGCTGCTGCTTGTACTTTGCCCCAGATTCAGATACATATGCAAACTCCTCAGATACTACCCTGTTGACGATCATTTGCATCTGATCCAAAGGGTTACTCTTGCTTTTCTCACAGAGTGTCTTACAGAGAGTGCAAATGTACCACGATCCTTTTTTGACACTTCTGAATGCAGCGTTCCCTGGTGCTGTAGCATACGATATATAAGTGTCTGCTCGTCGACTCGTCTGGATTCCACCATCTGACTGTATGTCTGTGCGGACATGAAGTTTAGTTTCGACTGCCATTGTACCAAACTTATCACCTTGACAGGCTTGAATGAAAAACATTTTCGGACGGCCCCTCAGCTTTTTGCTTGCTCCTAGACCTGCCTCCATGTACTCGATTGTGACTGGCTCATTGTCCGTTCCATAGATAACAGTTTTATCACCGTGGGATAAAATGCAGCATACAAAGGAGTCGTTAGCCAAACCTGGTGATGTTATCTTGGCAAAAGACAGAAAGGAATCGACATCCATGAAAATGTCTTGAATTTCGTCAAAAGTTAAGTCTCTGCGAACTTCAACGTAATAACCCAGATACTGCCAAGTCTGAATGAGATTGTACTCATCACGTTCAGTTCCAAATCTTCTACCATGACCACCTTTAAAATTTTCGTTGTTAATAATCAGGCAAACTCCGTGCTTCTTATTGGACATGTCGTAGTATCCTAAATCAAGCTTAGGAATGTTCACTTCAGGCACGATATTCAACGGTTCCACCTTATCTGGCGAGACCTGTAGCCTGAGCAAAGGAGTGACTGTACCACGATCTTTAGCTGGATATCTGTCCCAATTATCTCGTTTCTTGTGGCGGCTATCACTTTCTGCATTAACGCAATGAAAAATTGTTTTACCAATTGAGTTTGACATTAATGGCATATTAAAAAATTCTGATGTCTGAAATAATGAGATAAATGGCTAATTAAATTCTTTTTCTATAATTACCTTCCTCTCTTTCCTTTTCATCTACTGGAATTGGCTTTATTTGCACTGTAGATCCTTTGTCAGCTAAACAAATGGAAATGAATTAAGTCTGTACCACCATAATATATGAACACTAAAGAAAAATATTACATTAGCTTATTTACCTGGTTCAACTTTCTTTGTTACCTGTAGTCAAACAACAAACACAGCAATAAAAATCTTGAAAATCTTAAAATCAAATTATATGATTAGTGACAATAATAGCACATAATGAAGTCTTTTGTTATATGAAGTATGTTGTATCTAATATAATACAGTACCTCTCTCAAAACACTTCTCATGGCATAATATCCAGCTCCCACAAATCCGAACTCCTTTAGTTCTTTTTCATTTAGATCAACAAAAACCCTTCCACTAATACTTTTGCCTGCATAAAAAAAAAAATCATTATTTATTCATTTTCAATAAAAACTAAAAACAGATTAGATATAAGTCATTAGGCCACTGACCAATGATGACATCACGATTATCATCGGACAAGTGATTTTCAGTCTTCATCCATTCAGAAAATTCTTTTGGAGAAAGTTTTTTTGAGAACTCCTTGGGGCTAAGAGCTAGAAACAATTATATTTAAATGGTTTATCAGTTATAATAAATCAATCAATTCTTCTATAGTCTGACCATGCTTCCGAACGTGTGTATTTCCTTGTAAGTATATTTATAACTACTAAGTTGCATTTTAAAAAATTTCCAACTGAACACAAATAGAAGTAATAGGTACCTCCAATTTTTGAGGAATTATTTGTAAAATTTATACTAAAAATTTTGCTAGTAACTTATGCAAACCTTGCAATGAAGCTCCAGAGTCTGGTGGGTTAGTTGAATCTTTCCCTGCAATAACTCCTCCCTTATCCTTATAAGCTTTTTCCAGAATATCAACTGTATTCTTAGCATTCGTTTTTTTGCGAATAGTCTCCAAAAACTTCAGAAATTTATCGTCAACTTCATCAATGCTGCTTGCCAACTTTTTAAACACGATGTCCACTTTTGTGTTCTCAGGAAGCAATGCTAATGGATCAGTGACATTCTCATAGTCAGTCTTGGGTAGCATTTTCTTGTCCCTCAATATCCTCGTCATTACATCAAAGTTGTTCTTTATGGTAATTTTAACTTGATTTTGCTCCTTCTGCAATGCTTCATAACCTGGCTTGGGCTTCTCTTCCTCTTCAGATGACATTTTTTAGATCTAAAATATCATATTGTAGTGATTATTATAAGTCAAAACAATGGCTAATCTGAATGAATTTACACAGGGGCGGATGTAGGGGGGGGGGGCTCGTCTGGTGTCGTACGAGCCCCTCTCCCTTTTCAGAATGAGCCCTCATTTTTAGTTACTGTATTTATTGCCTGTAACTGGAAATATAATTATAATAGCAATCACTTTTTGTTCGTCGTTGTTTTCCTTGTACTCCAACAATAATTGCAATCTCATTTTGAATGCACCTCTACTTATTGATATGCTGAGTCAGAATTTTTAATACTTGTGTCCTTATACAATATGGCAGACCAAATTTGTAGTGCACCAAAGCAGAACGAGTCCATTCTGGACAGAATTTAGTAGTTGTTGCTTATTCAATTTTTTTCCGTCATTGTTGAATTTGACAATTATATAAATCTACTTTCATCACTAACTAAAATCTCTTTGCATTTTCATTTTATCTCGTGAAATAGTGTTTTTTTTTTATAATTAATTGTACCTATTCACTAAGGGTTGGCAAATTATGCTGGCAGGAAAACAAGGGTCTCCTACAGTGTTCAGAGCTCTTTCGCAATAATACTAGTTGCTTTCATCAGAATTCAATGGTCCATACTGTTCTGCAAAATTCCTTAGCTCGGACTCTTTCCGTAACAATAGGGTCAGCTAAGTAAATTCATAGAATCAGTGACTTTACAAATGTATGATTTTGAGCATAATAAGTGATTATCTTATGCTAACATGATTAGTGTAATTGTGAGCATAATGAGGTACATAGCTAGTTTTTGGAAAAAATTATAATTAGTTTTGAATGTACTGTAACAATAGTAACTTGATGTAGTCTTCCAGACACTGGCGGCTTTGGGACTTTTTAAATGTATTTTTGAGTTTACTAACTACCCTCTGTGTTGGTAGCTAATTCTATTTGAAGATGCCAATATTACTTTCTGTAAGCAATAAAATACTTTCAGATCCAGCACTATTGCCCATCAAGATACAGATCAAACACTCCAACTCTAAACAATTCTACATGCTGCAAAACATGTATACCCATGGCTTAGCACATGTGATAAAATACCATATTATTGTACTTGGAATGGGATATGTAAATGACACTTCAGTAATGTTGCAATGTGTGAAGCCTATGCATCATACATGCTTTGATGGGCTTAACTGTAGTGGCTACTCATAAGTGTCAATTGGCTAATAGTTATGTAGAAATTTTTTTTAAATAATTCGTTTGATGAGATTAAAAACAACAACAATCGGAGCCAAAAAATACGAAATAAAGTTTTCATATGTGGAAATGTCTCACAATTGTTAATGCTTACTTGCTGTCTTTCTCATCACGTAAGTGAATGGGGACCATTTCAAATTTAATAATTGAGGCTAACAGGTGTCATTTATTATTTTTGTGCTGTTAGGGTGAATCTGTAGCAACAAGGGAGTCTTTTCTCCTTTTGAAGAAATCTGAGCCACACAGCACACAAACATTGAATGCACTAGCTTTTATTCGGGGCTTATGCATGGAAAAATTTGACTAAATCTTCCCCAAATGAAGTGTTTATCAACACCGCAAAGCGTTCAACTAAAATCTTAGCAAAAGATAAGAAAAGAAAGGCTACAGAGCAGTAAGGGAGCGAAGACGAAAAGTAAGTATGCTAAAACATGTGGCACACCAGCTTGCAGTGCTTGTAGTTGACATGATGGAGGTATTTTGCCAAGTTGTTACAGAAGACATATCTTCAGAGCATCTACAAGAATTAAAATCTAGTTTCTATCATACGAGAGAGTTTGTCACACAGGAAGCAAGAATACACATTGAAGAATGAGCAAGAGATCTGGACAACAGTGATGAGTAACAACAACAATGAAAAAAAAATGGCTGACAGCTTCCGTGGCTGGGGGAATTGAAAAAATGAAGAAAAATAACAATAAAAGCAAGAAAGTACAAGCACTACTATACAGTACATTTAAAGGAAACCAGGAGATTCGCTATGGCACATCAATGGAAGCTGTATCTATCCACCAAAATATATCACACAACCAGCAGCAAGATCACAATTTTCGAGTTGAAAAGTGTGGGCTGTTCATTTCTTAAAGCAATAACTGGCTAGCTATCTCTCCAGATGGTATGGTCCATGATTCGAGCAACACAACTAGCCCAATTAGGACTAGTAGGAAAAAAAAGTTTTCTTTTAAGGAGAAATATTTAGATGAAGCATGCAATAGTTCCTCCTTTTACATAGAAGTGGACAGAGTATCACAAGAAAGAATACTGAAATGAAGACATGGCTACTATTTTCAAGTGCAGTGCCAGTTATACTGCACTGAAAAGAATTGTTGTGATTTTGTTGTATGTACGAGAAAGGATATACATATTGAAAGCATATATCGAGATAGGAAGTTGTGGGGAAACAAACTAGTGACGTTAAGGAAGTTTTATTTGAAGCATTACTCCCGGAACTAGCATTTCGTCAGATTCAGGTAGGGAGGCATTTGAGAGCCATAGAATACACAACATGCAATTCATAATTCATTACTTATCACTTAAAATCAGACAAATTTTAAACACTTTCAATATCAATCTTGCTATTATTCTGCATTCAAATACATCTTATAATTATTGAAACAAAAAACAACAATTGTTGTTGTTGTTGTTGTTGTTTCACATCTCAATGAACATCACACTCTTATGAAGGAACATTATCCTCTTGCTGGCAATCTTTTCAAGTAACCCAATACAAGCTGGGACCAAGTTAAACCTGACACCACAAAACTAATTATTAATGGTATTCATGGTATTTGGGCTCCTTGGAATGTGTGGGTGTAACACTATACCAGACTGGCAAGGACACTCTTTTTTCTAGTAGCTATTGCTAATCAGTACTTGTATGCTTTATTCCTTACTAAATTGCAGAAAAACCTTTATAAAACATTGAATTCTCTACGAAAGCTCCCCCCCCCCCCCTTTTTGCCTCTTTTACACCCTCTAAAGTTGCTAGTACAAAGCAAGCAAACAACATAAGGTAAAGTAAATAAATTGTACCGGCTTTTATTACCTTTTAGTTGTCTGGAATACAAGTAATCCCGAGGTCGAACAGCACAGCACAAATCAGCACGGCACGGACCAGCACGGCACAGACCAGCACGGCACAAATCAGCACGGCTCAAATCAGCACGGCTCAAATCAGCACGGCACAAACCAGCACGGCCCAGACCAGCACGGCCCAAACCAGCACGGCCCAAACCAGCACCGCACAACAAGCACGGCACAAACCAGCAGTTCGCAATTATTTGCTGCACTGTTAATTATAAGCAATGCTAACGCGCAGGCGCTACAATTGCGCGCCGTATAGCTGTGAACCTAAGCCAGGACTTTCCAAAGTTTACTACTTAATAATAAATTGTGTCTCAGAGTAGAGGAATTGTAAGTGGAAAGGGAACTAGCTATAAGCAGGAAATTTCTACTATTGGATAAGAAGCTATAGTGGTATGAATTTACTAATTTCAATTTCTTTGATCAAAAATTTATTAATGGTGGTGTGATCAAGCTAAAAATATAAAGTGGTAGGTATGAGCTACAGTTTACAGCTTAAATCTCTATAGTTTTCTCTTCTAGTTTTCTTAAATTATTTAGAAGCATACTGAAGGGTAAATATATTCTCTTTGACTATACACTGAACTTATTATCTCTGATAAAAAGTCAGAAGCTAGGTTAAATAAGTTTTTATTATCCGAGTAGTAGATAGCCAACATTGCTAGCCATCATGCTCCCTAACAAAGCCTGCCCCTCCCTAAAGTTGGGAGGGCAAGATAAATAATTCAATGTCAGCTGCCAAGACTTAATGCCAGTTATTTGGCAAGCTTCAAACCGTCACTGACAGCAGACACATTAACACAGGGAAAAAAGGTACACTCCTAGTGAAAGCTGTTAAGAAGAGGAGTCATTTGTTTCCTACAGTTGAAATTCAACTAACTTGGCTATAAACTGGTTTTTAGCCCAGTAGCTTGGATATCATGACCTCCAAACTACGTCTTGTCCCAGGACCCCATAGCACAGTATCCTCAGAACTACCCATTTAATATGTTTTCTCCATAATGGAACAGAGAATTGTAAGTCACAATACAAGGCTTGTGTGTCAGAATGATGATGATCACTGATTATTAGTGTGTACTCAGGAACAGTTCATGAACTGAGCCCAGTTAGTACAGTAGTATAGCATTGCCTCAAACTGAATGGGTAAAGCATCTTCATATTCTGTATAAAGTGATTTAAAGGAAACTAAGGCAAATAGAAATGACGACTAATTGTAGGTAAAAGCTGGTATATTATGAAGAAGAGATAGAGAAGGTAACAGCTTCATGTGGGGCCCCGCCCTGCTCCTAGATATAGACAGGCAAGCATGCTGGATAGGACGGGCGTGCCCGCGTAGCAGTACTGAGCTGGAAACTGTAGTGTATGTGTGTGTGTGTGTGTGCGCATGACATAAATACCGCATGTGTTGTGAATTATTAGGTAATTTTGATGTGTGTGCTTTAGAATTATATCATGATGTGGGTGTGTCCCGGTCTTTCATATAAAAGGCCGGTATGCGCATGAGTTGAAAGTTGTCTCAGTCATTTACTTTCTGTCAGTTTATCTTTATGTTCCCTATTGTTTACAAGTTATTAAGTATTTGAAAACTTAATTATCGTGGATGCTGGAGAGAGGAGACATAGAGGGTAGCTAGTACCATACTACCGAGACGGAGAAAGAGATTGAGAAGGACCTGGTGGCAGCAAATAACTATCAATTGGCCGGTCTAGACTTAGCTCTCTGGCCCTCATCCTGACACTTCACAAAATAGAATGGCAGAAGAGCCTGAAATATGTGTACAGGAGAGGTAGACAAAGAGAGAAGGTAATCAATGACTCAAGAAGAAAGAGCTGAATGTGGGAATAGTTAAGAAGAGCTGAGATAACTCAGGAAAGAAGGGAGCAGGAGTGGGAAACTGATATAACTAGTACAGGATAATACAAATGGATAAAAAGGCATTATGCTACTACTCTATTATTTTCAAAGGTTGTTACGTCAAGCATGTCACCGTGTGGACTGCTATAGGAATTATTATCAAAGTTAAACTTAGAAATGCACTAAGTGGACTTAATACGATGTGTCTGGTTACTGTGCCACTCTGCTGCTATAAAATTGAAAAGTGTTACATTTATTTAAAATTCGTCAGCTAGACAAGCTAGTGATTAACAAGTTTGACTGAATGTAATTTGCAAGCAAGGACATTTGCTATAATATTTTTATTACTTTTTTCCAGCCAATACATAGTTGATCAAAAAGGGGGGGGGGGGTTTACTCTGTTCCTAATTTATATAATAATGTGGGGGTGGAGGACATTTTGTTCTAATTTTTTATTATTATTTGCCAGCCAATACATAGTTTATCTAATTAAGTTGGGGGTGGATGAGTGAAACTCAGCCTGGGGGGGGGGGGGGGGGGGTGGTGGTGCCCCCCTCCCTCAAGTCCCCCTGTGGCAATGCCACGGCCTCAGAAGGGGCTCTATCTATTATATACAGATCTAATGTGTCTATTTTTAAAAGCGAATATCTAAATTGTTCTTTCTAGCTAGCCTGGGCTATTTTTAAATTGTTCTACTTCCTGAAGCCAGTCACAATTTGTGTGGGGTGGTTGTAAGGCACCAAAGATGGTGATGAGCAATGTGAAGGACCAGTTCTATCTACTTGTTTAGATTGAGCAGTACGATGAGCAGGCTAAATACAAGCTAGAGTGACTACTAATAGATAAAACAGATAAACTATGCCTACTATAAGGCAATGCTAAATAGATAGATTAAGTATAGATAGTGAGCTTACAGCAGCTAGGTTTCATATTTTTCAACAAAAAGAGAATGAATACAAAACAGAGAAAAAAGAGTGATATATATCATTTGGTTTAGTGGGTGGTGCCTGCACACAGAACTCAGACAGTGAGGAGACTGGGCACGGCCATACAATCAATAGCTACACAAACAAACCAATTAACAAGTTCAAAGTTCATGCATTATTGAATGACATGTTATCTTGCACACATAGGGTCCGGGTTAGTCTCGCGTAGCCAGACCCTTTACCAACCGTAACCGCTACGCGAGGAAGGAAAGGGTCTGGGAACATACAATACAACGACTTGTTCAGCAGCACCCCAAAAAGGGTGCTCCAATTATCACATTCCAACACTTGTGGTAGCCAATGACGTCATAACCACGTCCGGGTAGCATGTCTCCTATTCACGCTTGTACGTTTATTGCTTGCCAGGAGTGCTTATAAATCGCCTACAAAAAACAACTTCACCAGTTTAATGAAGTTGAGCAACGTTTTCACCCTCCCAGATGTGATGTTGACGTCACACAGTATACCGCAAGCTTGCTGGAATGTGATAATTGAGCACCCTTTTTGGGGTGCTGCTGAACAAGTCGTTGTATTGTATGTTCCCAGACCCTTTCCTTCCCGCGTAGCGGTTACGGTTGGTAAATGGTCTGGCTGCGCGAGACTAGGTCCGGGTAGGCCTGGACACAATTTACATATTTCCATTGACACATGGGGAAGAACTTTCTTGTAATTTTCCTTGGAATTAACAATTCTTTATTACATGAATATTTGTGGAAAAAATTATAAATAGAGGGAAACTCCCATTACATATCTAGGAGAAACTGTTAATTAATATTATGGTGACAAGGAGATTTAGCTAATGGCACACAAAGCTGCTAATTCTTGATGGTAGTGAAATACAGAAATTGGAATTATAGCTAACAAAATCATTTCCATAGATTGAGTAGAGTTATGCAATAGTGAAAGGTGTTACTGTTATTTCTTTATTGGGATAATATCTGCTGCTATGTCATTGAGATGTTAGTTCAAGGTATTGAAGTTGAAGAAACTGCTGACATAAAGTGTTGAAGCTAAGGGTGTATTGTGAGAATACTCGCATCCTCAAAAAAGTACACTGACTTGCAATTATTTTGTTTTCAAAGATGTCACAAACTAAAAGTTTCACATTTGCATCAGCCAAAAATTATATCTAGAAATTCTTATTATAGCTAAAATGCCTGAAAAAGCCTAACCCCAAGCAACTAGAAAAAAATTTAACTATTGAATACATTTGGAATTAATCTCACCAATTAAAATAACAAATGTAATTGGAATGTCAAAACAGATGTAGTACAATTATAATGTAATTTGTTATGGATATTTTGTCAGACATGTTGAAGTGTGAAACACTAGCTCTCTCCTTTTTCCATTCTTTCTCCACAGCCTGCTTGCAACAGGTATAAAGAGATTCCTAACATTCAGTCCATCAGCTTTATATAGGATATTATATCGAAGGTCTCTGTTTTTTCTCTGTCTTAATGTAAAGTTAATATGGCTTCAATTCACTAACTGGCTGATTGGGAAAGATTTGGTAATCATCATTATATATTCATATAGATTACTTGGAAATGGTACGGTGTGGCTTATATGAAATGTTTCAACTCCATTCCTGGAGCAAAGTGGCACAGATCTGCTTATTAGCAAGTATAAGGCAAAATTCAATTGCTGGTCTAGAAAATATTTAGGGGGAGTGATCTTCAATTTTCACTGTGCCACAATCCACAAGTTGTTGCGACCAAACCCAACTTTTTGAACAGGCTTCACTGAACATGGCTGACTGGCTAGCTATGTAATTATTGATTTTGATATTACATTATGCAATACTTGTGAATATCAGCAAATTTACAAGAATTAATTTCCAATAACTGAATATCTTATGTGGTGGGTGTGACATACCATCATATTCACCCCCTTCGATAAGCCCTTGGATCAGTACAGTCAATCTAAACGAATTCCACAATGGCCATTTAAATTGGTACAGATCACCAAATACCCTTACAGAAGTCAGGATTGATAGTAACCTAGTGAGTAAGCGCCGATTTTGAATGTAGTTAAGTATAGTGTATATAACGTAAGTAAGTTAGATTCATGAGAATTGAGTTTTGCAAAAGTTTGTGTCCACTACGTAACACACACACAGTGAACGTGATACTTTTACTCTACTGCACTGATGTGTATGCAGGTGTAAGCCATATTTTACTCAGTTATCTTTAAAAATTACTAAATATAAAAGTTAAAAATTCTACTATAAAACCACTAGACATGAAAAAAGAGTTCGTAAATTTTTTTTGTAAAACTCAACTAAAAACTCTACAAGTTCAGTTTTTGAAAAATCTACAGTTTAGGAAAAGAAGTGGACATTGAAATTTAGCTGGTTATGGCCACCGGGCTGCTGCTTGAATTTTGCTCCTGATTCGGTGACAAACTCAAATTCCTCAGATACTACCCTGTTGACGATCATTTGCATCTGATCCAAAGGATTACTCTTGCTTTTCTCACAGAGTGTCTTACAGAGAGTGCGAACATACCACGATCCTCGCTTGACATTTCTGTATGCTTTGTCACCGGGTGCTGTAGCATAAGATATATAAGTGTCTGCTCGTCGACTCGTCTGGATTCCACCGTCAGACTGTATGTCTGTGCGAACATTGAGTTTGGTATCCACTGGAATTGTACCAGACTTCACACCTTGACAGGCTTGAATGAAAAACATTTTAGGACGGCCCCTCAGCTTTTTGCTTGCTCCTAGACCCGCCTCCATGTACTCAATTGTGACTGGTTCATTGTCCGTTCCATAGATAACAGTTTTATCGCCGTGGGATAAAATGCAGCATACAAATGAATCATTAGCCAAATCTGGAGAATTTTTCTTGGCAGAGTACAAGAAAGCATCGATGTCCATAAATATGTTTTGAATATCGTCAAAGGTCAAATCTCTGCGAACTTCAACATGGTAACCCAGATATTGCCAAGACTGAATGAGATTGTACTCGTCACGTGCAGTTCCAGCTCTCTTACCTAAGCCGGCTTCAAAATTTTCGTTGTTAATGATTAGGCAAACTCCGTGCTTCTCATTGGACATGTCGTAGTATCCTAAATAGAGCTTAGGAATGTTTACTGCTGGCACAATATTCAATGGTTCCACCTCATCTGGCGAGGACTGAAGCTTGAGCAAAGGTGTAACTGTACCACGATCTTTAGCTGGAAATCTATCCCAATTGTCTCGTTTCTTGTGGCGGTCATCACTTTCTGAATATGCAAACATAATTAGGGAATTTATAGCATAGACTACATTTTAATTTGTAAAATTAATGAGATTTACTAATGGAAATTTAAATTACCTTCCTCTCTTTCCTTCTCATCTACTGGAACTGGGAATATTTGTACTGCAGAGTCCTGATTAGCTAAATAAAATATAATTGAATTGAGTTCTAGCACTTGAACACATCGACAAGATGACAAGTATCACATACCTGGATCAGCTTTTTTTGATACCTGTATTGATACAGCGACACAACAACAATAATAAATGTAATAAATTTGTGTAGATATAATATCATGAATAGTGTAAATAATAACATCAAATTTTTTGAATTTTGTGTGATGTGTATGAATATAGTACCTCTCTCAAAACACTTCTCATGGCAAAGTATCCAGCTCCCACAAATCCAAATTCCTTCAGTTCTGTTTCTGTCAGATCAGCAAAAACCCTCCCACTAATGTTTTTGCCTGTATTGAATGTATATTTTTGTTGCTAAACAATGACTCAAAGTAAGTTAGTTGGAATAAACACTACATAATCCAGATACTTGCAATGAACACTTTACCTACAATAACATCACCATTATCATCGGACAAGTGATTTTCAGTCTTCATCCATACAGAAAATTCTAATGGAGAAAATTTCTTTGAGAATTCCTTTGGAGCAAGAGCTGAAAAAAAATGAAAATATAAAGCAATAAATAAATGTCAGTCGTAAATGTGTTAAAAGCTATTACTTTGATTCTTTTATAACTTAACCTTCTCGTATTATGTTTTTACTAGCAAGTACCCTGCCACATAGTTGCGCTTGACATATTGCAAAGTAAAAATGCAGTAGTATTGACAGCAAAGTATGTTCATCTTATTATCAATCATAAAAAGCACACACACACACAATCACGTGATGATTATAGAAACCAACAGTTCATTGAATAAATGGCATAGAAACCAACAGTTCATTGAATAAATGGCATAGGTAAAGGATCGTCACGACGAATGATAAGTTACAAGTGCCGTAGTACAACAAGTAGCACAAGTTATCTTACTCAGTTTTCATTCTCTACCATTGGTTAAGGTTACATAAGTTTCCCTCTTCTACTCTCTTTTTTCTGAGCTATCTGAGCTTTTCTTCTACCCCACCTCTCCTGACTTCAGCTCTTCTTCTTGAGTCTTGGAGCCCCTTTTCACTTTGTCTATCTCTCCTACTTCTGATTTTCTGTCCCACTTTGAGAAACTTTTGTCTTCTACTTTCTACTTTAGCACTAACCCCCGCCTGTACTCATCGATTCCTCACGCATTTTAGTTATAATTAATCACTCGCCTCTTTGCCTTCTCTTCCCTTCCATTTTAAACTTACACTGCCTCACACCTGCTGATTCCATTCGCATTTTAGTTATAATTAATTCCTTTTCAGTTACGATTACTCGCCTTTTACCTTCTCTTCCGTACTTTCGCCTTCCTTTCTTGAAATCTACGCAGCCTTCCATCGTCTAATGCACCTGCTTTTTAGAAGTAACCAGCATGTTCTACTGAATGTGACGATACTTTACCTGCCATAAAGGGACGATGCTTACCGAACCGTAAAAAGCTCATGAATTATTCATAGTTACACACACCGGACACATACCGTCAGTCGTCGTCAATCGTCGTCGTCATTACTGACACACAAGCGTATTATTATAAGGATGGTCTAGAGATGATCTGTGAGATAAATTATATGAGTATGCGTGTATTTTGTGACTCATACAGCTTTGTAGGCTGCTTGTACAAAATCATACTTTCACATTGAATTTTTTTTAAATAATAAGAGAACTAATAATATTATTAAGAGTCATATTCTAAATATTACTTTTGTGAAATGTGTGGAATAATAACCTTGCACTGAAGCTCCAGAGGTTGGTTGTGTGGCTGGGGCTGGGTTGCTTTTAGTTGGAATTACTCTTCCCTGTTTTTCATAAGCTTTTTCCAAAATGTCAACGGTTTTTTTAGATTCCGTTTTTTTGCGAAGAATCTCTATAAATGTCAGGATGTTTTCATCTGTTTGATCAATGTTACTAACCAATGCCTTGAACACAATATCTACTCTTGTATTTTCTGGAAGAAACGACAATGGATCATTAACATTTTCATAATCTTTCTTGGATAGCATTTTCTTATCCCGAAGTGTCCTTGTCACAACATCAAAGTTGTTCTTTATAGTTATTTTAACCTTCTGTTGCTCTTTCTGCAATGCTTCATAACCAGGCTTGGGCTTCTCTTCTTCGTCAGAAGACATGTTTTTCTCTGAAGGTAAGTTTAAACATAGTAGTTGTTATTACTACAGAGACAACTCAGTTACCCAGTAAACATAAAGATTGACTAACCGAATTTACTATCCATAGGTGATTAACCTTTTCTTAGGTAAACTGAGTTAAATTCAAAATTAGGATAAACTTATAATTTTCTTTATACTAGTCTAAGAATACACAATTGTATCCTGGCAAAATTTCAACTATTAGTTCTTTACATAAGCAGTGACTATATCAACTTTATGTTAACACAAAATCATTTATCTCATTTCACTTCCTGCCTGCTTTCCATAATTAAAAACCACTTGGCCCTACTCAGTTACATGTACACCAAAAAATACATGACAGTTTAACCACATAAACATCAGTTCAATTAGGCAACCACAACTGTAAATTTCCTGTTTCTCATCCCAAAACAAATTTATAATTTTATCCCTGCAGACAATACAATTGCAATAAACACAGCTGTGATAATAGAATTCAACACATTAAATGAAAGATCAATGTGATACATAGCATATGCTGATGTTATGTTAAAATTGTATGAGATAAGTGGAATATTGTTGCGTGCGACCCATTCACAACAACAGAGACCGTGAATTTACCTTACTACAGTCACTCTTAAGGACCTATTGTCTATAGCCTTATAAGCAAACATTCAATTAGTTAATACTCATTATTTGACAAAATACATTAAATGAGTGGACATATTAAAAAATGAAAAAGCAATGTTTAACTGAGAAGATCTCAAGCTGGGAAAAAAATTGACATCATTGAAGCTAGCAACTTTAATTGTAAAAATGTTAATTTCACCAGCAAATAGATAAGCTGAAAACATACTGATATTGTCAATTAAGTGAGTAGCTTGTGATTTCCACATAATGTGGCAGCATGGTTAGTTAGTCGAATTATGATCTTCATTACCTTTTGTGCATTCATGCATATTAAAATATGCAAAGCATTTCTTACTGCCTCTGATACGCCCTGTATAATGTACTACCCATGCTGCACAAAAATATGTGCATTAGGCCACTCCAAGTCAATCATTAGTTTCTGGTCCACCACTCTCTTGGAAATACACAACCTCCTAATTTTGACAACTTTGCTGACGTTGCAAAAATCACGTGATGACACACTTCCTGCAATAATTTTCACTATTATATTTTGCATTTTGCATACGTTGCAATTCGCTTATCAGTGTTTTTGTTTTTCATCTTTCCCTTGATCTCTTGTGACTAGTCTTTTTCTTGGCATGGCTCTAGTCAACGTTTCTGTGGTATCTGACACCCGTACAGTATCACCTGGAAGATCATGCTTTTAAAAAGCTAATTACTATGTAGTTCTAGAAATAGTCCTGAAGTTCTAATCACCGCCCGCCCGCGTGTCAATTGATCAAGGGAAAGGACCAGAATCTAATTACTGACTTGGAGTGGCCTTAGATAAGTAACTGACTGTAAGGTCCAATTAAAATACTCTATAGCTACTGGGTTTCAATTGGAAATTTTTTTGTGTGTGTCTGCTAGTAATGCTGGCAGCATGGACTACATGATTGCTAAACAAGGTGAAAGAAATCTGAATATTGTAATCATTGTATGCTATACTTATGGAAACCTCATAACACAATTAAAATGATCGGTTTATCTACTGGAGCCACAACCAATTCCAACCCCTCCCGCCCCCTTCCACCCACTCTCAGAGTAGTCTGCAAGGTGCTACCTACTAGCTACAAAAGTAAACAAACGATGGAAAGGTAAATAAAACGTACAGGCTTTTATTATTTACCTTTTTGAAAATTGCCTCTCTCAATACTGAATAGTCTCCCTCACCAAAGTAGCAGCACACAACCTGCACTTCACTGTCAATTGAACGTAGTAAAAAGACGACGCGTAGAAGGGGGCGGATCCGCCCCTAGTTTTAAGGCTACCCACTGAGTTTTAAGGGTGCAGTACCACCGGAACCTGCGGTAATTAAACGCGCCCGTAACTCGATCCATTTGAACACAGTACCAATTAACTGTACCAGAAAATTTACCACAAAGAGCTTTCACCTCAAAGGACTACATACCAGTACTGTAGGGAAGAAGCAGCAGTGTAGATAATTAATGTTTGTTCATATTTAAAAAAATATTACTAAACAATTATCAATTAATCATAACTCCATAGCAGCAGGGCCTTAATTAAATACAATATGAAATGAACAAAATCAAAGGTTCTGAAGTGTGCAATACTATCAAGGGTCCAAGGAGCTGTGCATTCTCATTGACCTCTCTCTAGTGGAGTGCCATGTCCTCTCTTCTAAATAACCAGGATGTAGTATTTTTCCCTTCAGAAGGCATGACTTCTTAGGAGAGCCGAAGGTATACTATTCTCTCCTCTGGAAAACAAGGAAGCCATGTCTTCTGCTCTGCACTTTTGTTGTGAACCTGCCAGTTGTACCCTAGAACCAAGGAGTTGTGTCTTCTCATAATTGGAGCTCATCTATTTCTATGAAGAGCATGCCAGCACCTTTCTCTCCTGTTGAGGTAGATTAGACAAAGTACTATGATCTAAAATTTGATTCAGGTCTTATTTTCAATAAATCAATAAAATAATGATTGATAATAAACAGCCTAATTGATAAATATTATATTATTGTAGAAAGAAAATAGCATTAGTAAATAAAAGTAATAATTCACATTTTCTTTTAATGGTGTGCAAATATCAAATATATATATATTATATTATTCATCCGTCACAACAGTAACAAGGGATAGAAAAAAAAATAGCACCAAAAATTCCTGAGAAGTTGAAGTTAACACACTGAAACTGCTTCTAACTTCTACCCGCTACACCAACCTTCTATCAAGTTATTGCTGCGTGAGCTACCATTACATAACGGGCACAGCTTAGCTGAGAACTAAAGTCTAGATTTTCCAAAGCATTATTACTGTACAGGGGGGGAGGAAGGTACCTGAAGTTGGGGGGCAAAAAAGTTATATTGAGCCACACCCTCTATTTGACCGCACTCACTATATATATTATTATTAATGACTGAAAATTTTTTTAAACACAATAGTGGTGAACAATATCTAAGAATAGTTTTTAATAAATAATCCAATGATGTGTGAGTATGTAATGGTGTACATGACATGATAATGTGAAAGTTGGGGGCAATGCCCCCCCTTTTTGGAAGTTCAGCGGGCGATTGCCCCTTCGCCCCTCCTGTGGAGCCCCCCCTGCTGTACCTGTCTCAGTGTAGATGAGATGAGGTGGTGGGAAATGTGAAAAGAATTAGCTAGCACCAGAAAATTCCAGCTGGGGCCTTATAGTAGTCTCACGGACTAGACCTTTACCTAGTAAAGGGTCCGCCAATGAGACTAGGGCCTCATAACCTGAAGGCCTAAGCCTCAAGCCTGGAATGTACAGTTCTCTAGCTCTCTAGCTACTACCTGTTACCTAAACTTCAAGGGGGGGGGTGTGGCCACACTGGTAAATGTTTCCGAGTAATAGTAGTTAGTTTAATAGCTGCATATGGATTATTTAGACTACGAAAACAAATGTGATTAAATATGTTAATGTTAAAGTAAGCATAAAATTTGTATTACCAACTGGTAGGCTAATGAATTCCATTGTGATGGGCACATTTGGTTCATGAAGCTATAGTCTAATGAATTCAGTTCTTGATCATTCATGCATTGCCAACTATGAAAACATTCTTATACTGTCACAGATACACCCTAGCCAATGCTAGTGCTACATTGCCAGTTTAGCTAGTATAATTTTAGTATAATGTTGTAAGAAGAAATGTCACCTTAGTTCTATTATATCAAAGGGACAAGAACACTTGTTTTTAATTATTCAGTTTTATTGTGAAAATTTTCTTCCATTATTTCTGACAAGTTTTTATCTATGTCAGTAATTAACTATGAACATTGTATATGTAACTATTTTGTCATCATCTCCAATAATAAAAGTTAAACTTACTTCTGATTAGGTCAAGTCAAGCAAGATCTTTGCAAAGTAACAATAGTACTGATTTTCTATTTGATTTCGCTTGCTTATATGAAACCAACACCTAGCCATGGCTTTGTAGAGAACAATACAACTGAATGCTATGCTTGTCGTGTGCATTAATTAATAGTCAATTTTATATGAACCCAACTTGTACCTCCATGAGAGTGGTACATGAACATAAATTAGAATGACCACAAAATAAATCGTTCAAAATATGCTATTATATCACTCAATGTTAGCTTTTTTATAGTGAAAGCTAACATTCCTTACTGAGAAAATAGTAAATTTGTGTATTTTACTCAGTTTTGCAGTACACAACATTACTATCGTCATGGATCCACCAATGTTAGTTCAACCTAGCAAAGACCTCGTACTCAATAATGCCACTTAACCATGCTAAATGGTTTCTCTTCTGAGCAACTCAACAATCATACTGCATCAGAATTGACAAGAAAAAATATAATATAAATCAGTACAAACAAACCTAAGAGGAGAGAAGGTGAATTCCACTACTGAGCTTATTAAAATTATTATAATCCCTAACTCACATTTCCTCCCAAATGCACGGTAAAGTTTCTCATCATTAAAAAAAAAGTTTAGCTGTAGCAAAACTGGATTCTCCATTCATTGAATCTTTTTTTAAAGGACATTCAAGGCTTTCACTGAAAGATTAGCAAGCTATATTGAATCCTCTATATTGAGCAATTCTGTATAACAGCAAGTGAGATTCTCATTCATTTCATAATAATATACTGACTATTCAAGGCTTTCACTGAAAGATTAGCAAGCTATATTGAATCCTCTATATTGAGCAATTCCGTATAACAGCAAGTGAGATTCTCATTCATTTCATAATAATTATACTGACTCTTTACACAGCTACTGAAATCATTACTGTCTCTTATTTCTAATTGGAATATTAATAGAATATTCCATAAATTTTCAGTTTTTGTTGATATTATTGGATTAAATCATTAATTTAAGATCCAATTTTTGTTGATATTATTGGATTAAATCATTAATTTAAGATCCAATGTAATCTTCCCGGAAAACATTTGTGCCTGAGTAAAACCTGTGTGATAGAGAGAATAATGCATTTCACTTCAGCTGAAGATGGCTGAGCTAACTGGAACTTATTGCACATTACGCTTAAATACTGTGGGAGGCCCCTTAGCATGCCTTTTCCACCACACAATTTGGTCCTGAGTGGGTAAAATGTCTTGACTTGCATCTAGCTAAATACTTTGGTAGTTCAAGATTCAACTGGTGTAGTATGCGAATTCAAGACGGGATAGTTTTTAAGATCACAGACTATTCGCTGCATTTCCACTACCTTTACGACTAAAGTAGCTAGCTAGCTACTGTGTAAACATAAACGCTGAACTACCATAAAATCTTCAGTAATAATGAAAATAATCATTGTGTTGGATTCATACACTATGGCCTTGACAAGTTGAGAAGTTGTTTAGTAAGAGATACCACACCTCCAGTAAATAATAAGTTGATTAATGAGGGATGCCACACCTCCAAAAAAAATTGTGATCTAAAGGCCTATGCTGATCTTTCTTACTTAACACCCCATACAAATGATAATAAGCCAGACACGCGGTAAGAAGTATGACGTCATTTAGAGGGATGGCAGTTTGCTGAGTCAGCACATCACACACCCACTGGTGCTCTGTCCTGTTGGGAGAAAAGAAGTCTCGCAAACTTACTGCCTGAGACGGGAGAGGAGACGGTGGGATAATTAAATCGCGAGCAAGAATTAGTACATCCGACTAAGGTGACCTAGCTCGTCCTGAGTGGACAAGTAAAGGTATACACGAACTCTTTACAGGCAGGCTAATTGTGGCAGTATGTAGTTGCTCTGTGACAAAGGTTTTTATTTCCAGCTAATCCTAACAGCATACGGCGGAAGTTGCAGGTTTCAGTACACTCGGAGTACCTCTCAGAAAAGCCAGCAATACTCTATTAGCTACGTTGTAGGCTTTACAAAAGAAAAAAAACTTTGCTACGATAAATTTCAAATAGGAATACATTGGTAGAGGGTAACTGTGTATGGAAATTTCAGTGATGCTGTTAAAAATGTATCTTTACAATTTCAGGAAATTATCCTGGAATTTTGGTTAGTTGTCCCGAATTTGTTTTATTGGGTCACGCAAATAATTAATGGCCCTACTCAATAATTTTAGTCTGACTGCTTTTAGTCAAGCTTTGCCCAACATCCCACGAATATCGATACAAAAAGGGCAAGGCTATCTAGTAATATATTTGGTCTACACCATAACTTTTTATGTCTTTTTAACAAGTTGTGGCAAAATTGAGCCAATTGTTGAGCACTTGCACGATATAAAAAATATTTAAAAAATGTGGCTATAATCATGAATATTCATAAATATAACCACTTTTTTTTTTCCAATTTGGTTTATGTTGTTGCAATGCTAGCTGGTGGTAATTAATATTTAATAGCATTTGTGCAATTGTAATAATATAACTTGTCTCTGTTTGCTATGTTTAGTTTCTGTAGGTAACTGCTTAAGCCATGAGCGACTCTAAAGAACTTACGACTATTGGTCGTTGCCATGACCAAATTCTGTCAACCTTTCGCAACAATCTTGAAGACATAGCTCTATTTATGAGAAACGAAGGCATTATCAACAAGAAAATTCATCATGAAGTGACAGATACAACCAGACAGTCTGATGACGATCGAGCCAGAATTCTGCTCAGGAAGTGGGAAGACAAAGTGGAGGAGGATACAAAGCATTATCATAAAGTGGTCGAATATTTTAAGTCGAGACCTGGAAATTTTGAAGCTGTCCTGACAAAACTAAACACCGAGTATAAATCTCTTTATCAAAATTCTGCTGCTATAGCTCCTAGTAAGTCTTAATGCATCTAATCGAAGCATACTTGTACTAGTCTGCATACTTGTTTATAATAATGTGATAATATCTCTCACATGAAATGATCAGAAAGTGTTTTTACAAGGTACCCCTGATTGAACATAATATTATTTATCATGTTATTGTATCTACGCAGCTAATTAATTCTTCCTTGTGCTCATGCTAGTGTACACCTTAATTAACTAGTTTTAATTTGTGTATTTGTTTCTTTTTTCAACCTTTTTTTTATTACAATGATCATTGGAAGAAAAATAATGAAACTAAACTATTATCAATCTATTATTTGTAGGGACTGGTACGAGAACTGAGCTGACAGATGATCATTATGGGAAAATCATAGAGCAATTGATACCAGTGAAGTCACAGTGGGAACATATTGCACAGCAGCTTGGGTTCAAGGCATATGAAATTAAAAACATCGCAAGCAGCCTTGTACGAATTCAGAGTGGTGACTTCATTAATGATGTAATTACCACTTGGCTACAGTGGGGCCCTGGAGATAAGAGGGGTAGTAAAGATATTGCTACTTTGGAAGCTCTCCAAGAAGCTCTAAATAACACTAACAATGCTAAGATCATATTAAAACTATAGAAATAACATTATCCAATAGCTAGCTATTGTTGGTATATTTTTTTCTGTTACATTCATCGATACATGCTAGTGTTGATTTCACCTTTAAAGATTTGGATGCATTTTTTTTGCTTACATCAGCATTTTTGATGTACAATGGTTGTATAATGTTTATCTAAAAACTGTGTTCCCTACTTGGTTTAGAGATTCCAGAGATATACAAGAGCACAAAGGGCAGAGCTGCCCCAAGCAATATTTGGTAAAGGGTTATCCCAGTAACCTGGCTTATTTAAGTTAACATTTTGATGACTTCTTCCCACAATTCTGGATGGCTATAGCTATTGCCCATAATTGTGACAAAGATCACACTTTAGATTCCCAAAACGTGAGTTTGGGTTGAAGTCAGAGTTGAAACAATATTTAATTGCAGTGGTTTGGAAAGTAGCCATGGCTCCATTATGCTGAAGTCAGAGATTTTTGCGTTCTGCTTTGTAAGTAGTTGTGGCATAATTATAAATGAAGAATCAATGTAGTCAAAAATTGCAATTGCAGAATTCACAAAGCATGCCAGTAAGTATCCAGTGTCACAAGAGTCAGTTTTGAAGGCAATTAGACTTCCTGCTACCACAAGAGATGCCAGTGAAATGCTGCTATCAAAAAAAAATCATTCAGAGACAATTTCAATGAATTTTTTTTGCTGCAGTTGATCTCCTATGTGTCTTTCCTTGCTACTAGACCTTGCATTTCATGGTGATGGTCATGAACAGTAGATTCAAATTTTATGAGACTTAGCTATTCATTTATGATATAGCTAAAAACAATTAAGAGCTTTTATTGGCTGAATAAGACGCTGAACTGATAAATACACGTCTGGTGATATGCAGAATGAGATGATAAAGGGTTAATCAGTTTACATGATTTGCTAGAAATTGCTGTATCTATCCAGGTAACACCTTTCTTCACTGTGATGGTTGATGAACAAACATATTAAAATGTGGAGCAAGCTGCAGTGTGTCTCAGATGGATTAGTGAAATGTTAGAAGTTCAGGAGGATTTGTCGGAATGGAAGAAGTGGCATCAACTAAAGTTATGACCATCATTCTTATGGCAGTCATTATTAATTATTTCTTCAGTTAAATGTATCTATTTCAAGGGTTAAAGGACAGTGCTGTGACTGTGCAGCAACTATATCTAGTTCAAGATCTAGTGAGACAGCAAGATTATCTGCAGCTGGGCCTAGAGCCATTTTAGTCCATTATTAAGAAAATTTACATCTTGCCTGATGTTATACTATAAAACAATGCACTCTATTTAAAGATGCGATGAGCATATGAAATTTTAAAGTAAAATATTTAAAAAAATCAACTCAAGAAGGAATTTTAATCCAATTATGGAAACAATGGAATTAAGTGAATCTCCAGGTATTAGTACTCTGTCACACTTGGTGGATGACAGTAGGAACAGAATCATTGAAGACTTGAAGAGTTTTCTACATATAATTTTACTGCACTTTTGGAGTTTTGGACATTGTCAATGGAGCAGTGGAAAAATACTGAAATGAAGGCAAGAAAATGTTGACATTGGCAAACCTTTCTCTTACTTGCTTCATAAAAAGTAATTTCATGTTGTTTTGATGATGCTTCTATACCAACTCTACATGAGACTATTGAAGTCCACTATCAGGTTGCTTGATTTGAGGAACTTGATGTCAATACTTCTTGTATTGAAGATCGAATTAATCAGTGAGGCTTCAAAACATATGAAAAAGTTCAGGAAGTGGAGCTGGAAATCATGATGTTGTTACATTTCTTTAATCCAGACCCCACAGGCCTCGTTTATCATCAACAGCCTATGTACCACCCAGAATGTTTATCTTCTACCACTATTGGACCTATCTTTGCTGACGTCTCTAATAATGGAGCCATACCGAATTACCATACCTCGATACCCACTAATTCAATGCATGACAGCAACATCTCAGCAATCCCCCGATGTATCCACCTGAACCAAATAATTCCTTTCTGAAAGGTAAGGATTATCTTAGTGAGCTGGCCATAAAAGAGAGCCAAATGAAAAAAATGGAATAGGAAATTGAATTATGATATGACAGCTACAGGAACAATATGCAATCAATGAGCAAATATAACATCAAAGATGTGGAGAAGGCCAACCTTTGAAGTGGACAATGTGATCCTTCCCCTCCTCCTTGGGGAGCCCCCTGTCAGTGGTCTCGCTGGTCAATGCCACAGTGATGTTCAGACTGCTGCTAAGGCTTTCTGTACTGGCATAAATAACAAGAATTTCACATAATTTTGACACATACCATGATCCATGTTTCCGGCTTGTATAAGAATCATTTCCAGGAGGAGAGGCAAAGCCAAAGAAAAAGTCAGCCTCTTGAGGGATTGTGGCAGTGACCTTGGCATCTCCTGAATTTCTATCTTTCTGAAACTCTAGTCCAATGTTCTCCTGTTCACCACGACAAGATAGCTTAAAAAATATCTTTAGTTTGCCCAAATGTGACACATATTTTTATGGTGGATGCAAACTCATGAAAGTTCACTTCCTAACTATCAGCTCCATTGATAACATCATCTTTATCGCCATGAGTCAGAGTACAGCAGACAAAGTTGTCATATTTTGAATTGTTTACAGGCAAATTCCAACATATCTTGCATCTCTAGAGCTGTGAGATTTTCCTTAACTACCACTTCATACCGTAAATACTCAAACGTTTTCATTAAATGAACTTGATATATAGTCTGCTCCCATGTTTGGATGGGCTTCATTAGGGTCAAAGGGATGATAAAAGTCATAATTGCTGCAAATATGGCAGTATCCTTTAGGAATCTTATTAATGAGGTATTTGTCTGCTGCTGTTTAATGAACCTGGACTATTTGAACTGCCCATGTTGTAATGGTGCCATAACTCTTCTAAGAGACATTTCTTCCTACCTGGTATGTCACGGAACACCTTCCGAAGCCCAGCAAAGACTGGTCCCCTCCCCCCAGACCTCAGCTGGACACGCCAGCTTACATCGAGGTGAGGAGAGTTGCCGCCAGCGTGGTCTGGTTATTGTCTCCTGGTCAGATGAAAAGAGTGAACAGAAAAATCTCTGGGGCTTACACCAAAGAAGGATTCAAGCAATGCTCAGAATGTGTTGATAGACTAACAAAGATGGTTCACTTCGTCCACTTTAATAAAACTGTCTGAATACATGTGGTAGTCATTTTTACTATTATTTTGCACCCTATTTAGCTAGTTGTAATCTTTGATTGAGTATACCACAGTTAGTGGTATTTAACATTATTTTATGTTTCAATTTATAGTTTTGCTACCATGAATATCATGTCTTCATTATACTTTTCATACGCATCTTAATTTTATTTTTTGTTTTTATTTTCAAACTTTACGTATTTTAATTTTAAGTTCTGGTTATTTCAATTAATATACAGAGGGCAATTTTAGTAGAAGTTATCCATATTGAGTAATTTTAGACTACTCTTTTGATTAATTTTACTAGCTTAACACATTTCGACTAGTAAATTACTTTAAAATCTACGTTTTTACTCTCTAGATTGTTTTTGTGATGGACCTAGCTATGTACTGATTAGCTCATATGAAACTTTCTAAAAAATGTCTTCCTTGACAAAAACAATCAGGGACAAAAACTGAATCAGAAATATTCACTTGCTGCTTTGCTTGTCCCGGACGGAGATAGTTAGCTAAGTGTAGCATAATAACTAGATCATACAAGTTGAACGCTTTGCATAATAAATAGAGAGGACAGGACGGGAGCAATAATTTGGTAAAGTTAAGGTCGCAGGGGAGGATCCAGTGGGGGGAGCCAAGGGGGCCAGGACCCCCCCCCTCCTGCAAACCAAGTTTATTGAAATATTATAAGGTTATAAGGACGAATGTATCACTAAAGGCAATACAGTTTCCCGATAACTGCATGCTAATTTATGCTCTTAACTCATAAAGTATTATGTCCAAATCATTTTTAATCAATCATTAATATTTTAATAAATTTCAAATGGAAGTTTTGATCTAAATATTGAGCAATTCAGTATAACAGCAAGTGAAATTTGATAATTTTTCTCGTTCATTTCATAATGTACTGACTCTTTATACAGCTACTGAAATTATTAATAGAATATTCCATAAATTTTCTTAATATTCTCTTATGACTATTTCAGCTCATATACTATACAGTACTTGATTGCAGTATTAAGTTGAAGTGTTATGAAATGAGTGAACAGTTTTCATTGATATTATTGGATTGAAATCATTAATTTAAGATCCAATGTAATCTTCCCAGAAAACATTTGTGCCTGAGTAAAACTGTGATAGAGAGAATAATGCATTTCACTTCAGCTGAAGATGGCTGAGCTAACTGGAACTAATACTGTGGGAGGTCCTTAGCATGCCTATTCCACCACACAATTTGGTCCTGAGTGTGTAAAATGTCTTGACTTGCATCTAGCTAAATACTTTGGTAGTTCAAGATTCAACTGGTGTAGTATGCGAATTCAGGAAGGGATAGTTTTATCACAGACTATTAGCTGCATTTCCACTACCTTTACGACTAAAGTAGCTAGCTAGCTACTGTGTAAACATAAAGGCTGAGCTACCATAAAATCTTCAGTAATAATGAAATAATCATTGTGTTGGACGCACTATGGCCTTGGGATGCCACACCTCCAAAATAATGTGATCTGCAACTTGTTAAAGGCCTGTGCTAATCTTTCTTACCAGAGCACCATTACCGTCTGTATTAACACCCACAAATGATAATAAGCCAGACACGCGGTAAGAAGTATGATGTCATTTGAATTGATGGCGGGTTGCTGAGTCATCACATCACACTGGTGCTCTGGGCCCTGGGAAAAAAGAAGTCTCCCAAACCTACTGCCTGAAACGGGAGAGAAAACGGTGGGATAAATCTAGCGAGCAAGAATCATTACACCTGACTAAGGTGACCAAGCTCGTCCTGAGCGGACAAGTAAAGGTATATACGAACTCTTTATAGAGATCGGCTAACTATGGAAGAATACAGTTGCTCTGTGACAAAGTTATTATTATGTCTAGCTAAGCCCAACAACATACGGCGGAAGGGCGCAGGTTTCAGTCAACTCAGAAAACGTTGAAGTTTTGCTGCTGCTAAAGTGTGTGAGTAACATTGGCAAGCTTTAAAAACCATTTTAAGGATTGAATGCAGTTGTCTGTGGTTGGGCTGTAGGGCTTGGTTAATAACTTATTGGGATTAGAAAAGCCAGCGATACTCTATTAGATACCTTGTAGGCTTTACAAATACTCCAGTAAGAAAAAAACTACAACTTCGCTACAATAAATTTCAAGTAGGAATACACAGGTAGGGGTATATGTTTATGGAAATTTCAGTGGTGTTGTTAAAAATGTATCTTTACAATTTCAGGAAATTATGCTGGCATTGGTTATGTCCTGTAGTCGATGTATTGGATGCAACGTCACGCAAATAATTAATGTCCCTACTCAATAATTTTAGTCTGATTGCTTTTATAGTCAAGCTTTGTCCAACATACTACAAATAGTGATACAAAAAGGGCAAGGCTATCTAATTTTGTCTACACCGTAAATTTTATTTCTTTTTCACAAGTTGTGCTTTCAAGGTGCAAAATTGAGTAAATTGTTGAGGACTTGCGCAATATAAAAAATATAAAATTTATTTGTCATATTCATGAAAATTCATGAATATAACCTTTTTTTCAATTTGATTTATGTCTCTGTTGGTTTGTTATAATATTTAGATTCTGTAGGTAACGTACTGTTTAAGCCATGAGCAACTCTATAGAACTTACGACTATTGGTCATTGCCATGACCAAATTCTGTCAACGTTTCGCAACAATCATGAAGACATAGCTCTATTTATGAGAAACGAAGGCATCATCAACAAGAAAATTCATCATGAAGTGACAGATACAACCAGACAGTCTGATGACGATCGAGCCAGAATTCTGCTCAGGAAGTGGGAAGACAAAGTGGAGGAGGATACAAAGCATTATCATAAAGTGATGGAATATTTTAAGTCGAGACCTGGAGTTTTTGAAGCTGTCCTGACAAAACTAAACACCAAGTATACATCTCTTGGTTCTGCTGCTATAGCTCCTAGTAAGTCTTAATGTATCAGAATATCCAAAACTATAACCGACTACTTAAATGAAGCACTAAAGGTGGGAACCCTCAGCACTACTAGACACTAGCTAGCTTCTACAAAATCATCTGAGACATGTAAACACAGTCTTCATAAGTTAAGATGTTGAACAGGCTAGACACTCACACAACACTTCACTGATAGCTACAATAATAATAATAGCTCAGGCAAGTACACCACACCACCTTTTTTGCATACCAAATTAAGTTACTAGAGAAAGGGAAAATAATTAACTATCTTCATGAATAAAATGTACCGATATTGAGTGTTGTTCAATGAGCTAGATTCTGTAATAAGGGTTTAGCCAGCTTTGTGCAGACTCTATAGCTATAGCTACTTGCTCAATTGTATGTACAAATTAACAGCAGAATTGTAATCAGAAATATTCACTTGCTGCTTTTCTTGCCTGGGACGGAGTAGTTAGCTAAGTCTATCATAATAACTAGACCATTAGAAGTTGAACGCTTTGCGTAATAAATAGAGAGGACAGGACGAGAGCAATATTTGGCAAAGTTAAGTTTCGCAGGGGAGAATCTAGGGGGAGGAGCCAAGGGGACCAGGACTTCCTGTATGTAAGTTTTGATCTAAATATATTTGGGCCCCTCCCTGTCACTAGAGCTTGATCTATCCCGTTAGTCTGGCGTAGCGAGACCCTTTACCTAACCACTTCCTGTGGCGGTTTGGAAAAGGTCTGCCTGCGCCAGACTTAGGTGACGTTTGGTAAGCGAAGTCAGCAAAATGGCATCAGATATTCGCTACAGAGCATTCTGTTTCTGTACTCAGCTTTTAATCGATGGAATAGCTGCGCATACCCCCGCAGAAATCGGCAGTAGTTTACTTTAGCTGTCCTTGATTAAGCCTGATGACTATTCTAAGTTGCTACTGACAAGTACGCCTCAAAAACATGCAGCTGCTATCATGGAAGCAGTTTCAAATAAAGTGAATTCCGAACCAGACCAATATTACGATGATTTTATGAAGTATCTACAAGCCATAATCTAAGGTACTTACAAAAGGCCATATAGAGGAGAAACTCAGTAAGTTGATGAGTTTTTACTAATTATGATTCTGGATACTACAACATTGTGGTTCATTGGATAGTTAACCTCATTATCTAACATTTTGGCTTACCTTCATTGGCCCTATTCATTGTAACAGCTTACCCAAACTGCCAAATTATAATCACAGAACGTTCTTATGCACAGAAATAGCTGTTAGAACTATGCTTGTAATAGATAGAAGGCAGGATCAACTCAAGCTATGCTCGTATGAAGTCATTTTGATGAGGTTTAAAAGGGTAAACAGTTTTTAGATCTTGATGAAGCCATACGACACATAGTGCTGGCCCACCGGGCAGTGAGAGGGTAGCCATTGTCATTTCAATGTTGCCATTTATGGGCAACTTACTCTATAAGACTTCTAGCTTTGGTTGGTCATTAATTAAATTGTCTAACCTCAGGGCACTTTTAGGGTTTCACTCTGCAGAATTAATAAACACGTCTGATAGCAGTGTTTTTGCTGTAGTTGGCAAGGCATATATTATTCATTAATAATATACTGGTTGTTGTCCAAAGTATAACTAGTAATTCAGGAGAATGATGATGATTGTTTCGTCTGAATAAAATCAGTATAGTAATTCAAGCAAATAGCTTGCCAAGTTTCTGAAATAGCTCTGGAATGTGATTTAGTCAAATGATCGTGGCATAATTGATATTGACAAATTTACTGTCATTATAGGAACAAAATATAAACAGAAAATGAAATAGAAGTTAATTTGGGTACATATAAATATATGTATATTATATATGTATATATATATTCTACGCTAGATATCTTCACTATGATATTTTTAGGTACCTTCACAATGATACAAGTTTTCTGGGTTTTTACAGCTATAGCCTACCCAGCCGGGTTAGAGCAGCTGCTATAATATAGGTGGGGTTGTGAGGAGCCCCTAGTGAGTTTTCGCTAACTTTACACAGTCAGTTACCAAAAAAAAAACCGACTCCAGTGAAGATGTCTAGTGTGGAATAAACCACTTATTACACTCTTCAGAGTGATATGGCAAGATATTTCACTCTCAGGCTGCTCGAATTAGCCTGCTTGTGAAATATTTCGCTATATCACACTCTGACTCTTGTAAATGTACTATAATATTATTATATATTATATATATATATATATATATTATTCATTTGATACAGGAGAATATCACGAGTCTGTTGGCTTAGTATTTACGCGAGTGCCGCAGGCACGAGCGTAAATACCACCAATCAGACAAGTGATATTCTCGGGTATCCAATGGATAATAAATTTATTAGGTACTGCTCATGCGCGAATACCTTGGTAACAAGAAATTTACCTAGGGTGACGTAATAACCCAACGTAATAACTATGAACACAGGTGATATGGAAAAATATTGCCCTAAGCCACATCCTGTTTACTTTAATGCATTTTCTATGTGGCAACAGTTATCAGGCTCTGTTCAGTACCTAATAAATATATAAATTATATGTCCTGGGTTTGATTCCCAATGGTGACCGAATATTTTTAATTCTGTATTGTTTAAAAAAGCCTGTGAAAGAGAGAGAATACATCTAAGGAGTAAAAGAAGGCTGAGAAAGAAATTGTGAAGCGATAAATTATGAATTTGTTTAATTTACATTTGTGAGCATTGAAATAGAAAGATTGATAGAATTGGTGAGCATACTGAATGTGACTGCTATTCCAGCAAATCTCAAGACCAAAGAAGGGATGGAGAAGAATACATTGGAACTTGAAACAGAAAGTAAATCAGAAAGTGTACCAAAGAAAAAGCAATTCCTACTATTACAAGGTATAAATCAGACATTTAGCTATAATATATTTATGATTTCTTATGCTACATTCTTTTTAAAGATGTATCACATTTTTCTGCAAAGGAGTTAGCAGAATGGATAAAGCAGGAGTATGCGTTGTCTGAAGATGTTTGTGAAAAGTTAATAAGTAAGACCAATTAGTATAAATATATAGTTTAAAATGATTGAAACGCTTGCACAAGTAGAATATTAGCAATAACATACAAATACATTATTTGCTAATTATGACATAATATAAACAACTCGGTTGGTTTCATCCCTTCCAACCACGCATAATATTGTTTTTCCTTTCATGTCTTCTAATATAATTATGTGTAGCTACTGTAGGTGTACACTCTTTCCCAACTCAGTTCAGTGAAGTTTTCATAGGATACAATAGGAATAACAATGCTACCTGAAAGAGAAACAAAACTGGGCTATGCCTGGATGACTAATTTAACCACAACTACATTTTTTAAGTGGTTATGACATCACTGCCCAGTAAAACAAAAATAATGCAGCTGGTTTTATCATGGCAGTCAGCAGAGTCCTTAGAAAGAGAAGTAGGCCTTACTACAAAGATCTATCTTTGGCAGACATTTATGTAATTGACTTCAAGAGAGCTAAGCAGCAAAAAAAAATAATGCAGCTTAATGCTTTTTGGTTTTATCATGGCAGTCAGCAGAGTCCTTAGAAAGAGAAGTAGGCCTTACTATAAAGATCCATCTTAGGCAGACATTTATGTAATTGACTTCAAGAGAGCTAAGCAGCAAAAAAAAATAATGCAGCTGGTTTTATCATGGCAGTCAGCAGAGTCCTTAGAAAGAGAAGTAGGCCTTGGGTTAAAACATATCATATTTATTTTTGATCTCTTCATAAAACTTAGAGGAAGAATTTTGTTATAGATAAGAGACCAAAAAATTATTATCAATTTGTAAATATTATATGATGTTTATTTTTCTAGGAGAAAGTATTACTGGTAGAGTGCTACTCGAACTTACAGAAGAAGATATGATAAGTTTGGGATTCAACTTTGGAACTCGTAAAACACTACACAAAATACAAAACGAAGTACGGGATTTGTATTAATGTACACAGGTAGTAAATTGAAATAATATTTGTTATACCATTGACATGCTTTTTGTGTTGTCACTAAAATATTCTAGCATTGATGTATATTTATATTATAGGTTAGCAGTATGAAACCAAAACCAGCACAAGGTAAGTAAATATGATCCAATATAATAGCATATTCGAAGTTTAATTTCTTTACTATGTGAAATGTATATGAATTAAGGTTCAGTTGGAGAGGAAAAAGCAGGCAATGGTAAGATATAGTCTCGCGTAGCCAGACCCTTTACCCAATCACGCTACGCGGGGGAAAGGGTCTGGTTAACTGACCGTGTACGAGTTGTGCAGCCTCCCCTCGCTAATTGGGCTGGGAAGAACAATAGAACAGACAATGGAGGGGCGGTAACACGTGGGTTGAGCAGTCAACTAGAGTGATGTAATGTATGCGAGCTGTAGAGATCAATTCTATACGCAGAAATAAGTCTATGGTAGACATTCTATGGCTTCGTATTTGAGGGAGTGGTGGAATTTGTCAGCTCTTAGTATCATGGCTACTATCATAAAACGCAGCTCACGTCCATAATCTCGCGAGTGGTGGTAGTAAAAAAAGTCGCTACAATATCACCCCATTAAATCCTAAAAAAAAAAAACTTGACCACAATCACCCAGTATGCTGACAGCGCAAACACAACTCGTACACGGTCAGTTAACCAGACCCTTTCCCCCGCGTAGCGTGATTGGGTAAAGGGTCTGGCTATGCGAGACTAGGTAATATATTGTTCTATTTATAGATTAACAAGTTAGTGTACAGCAAAGATGTCGATATTTTTAAGAAATCAATAATGTACTCTTTTCTATTATAAAATATGTTAATGAACATTTTAAATTGTTTCCACAATAATAGTCTCTGACTAACATTGTCTACAAACCAGGTCAAATCTGAAATTTATTTTGCATTTAGTACATAGCTGCTCTGTTTGTTGTCCAGTTATCACTATAAAAACTGATGATTACTTGTACGCTGTCGCTCCTAAGAGTGTTAACTGCTAATGAATTACTGGTCCAACTGCTACAATTATCATTACACTGTTCCTTAAGGTGCTCAAGTAGCTAATATATATTAATCCAAGTTAGGGGTTTGTCGAAGAGTACATAAAGCGAATCAATATTTTGTTTGCACTATTGTTTTTTATTGTTAATTTTTTCATGTTTTGGTTTTAGTGGGTGACTCTGCAAGATCAAGAACAGAACTTACAAGTAATAATTATGCTGAGATCGTGCAGCAATTGGTGCCAATTAAGAATGATTGGGAAGTTATTGCTAATGCTTTGGATTTCAAATCTAATGAGGTTGAAAATATTCGAAGGAATCCAGGACGATTTCATGATGGGAACTATATTTTTGACGTCATCGAATTCTGGCTTCGATGGGCACCTCCAGACAAGAGAGGGAGTGAAGATGTAGCTACTCTGGAAAGACTTCAAGATGCATTAGATTCAACTAACCATGCTGATATACGCTTGAAAATAAGCAAAAAATGAAATACAATACGGAACTAAAATTTATATATTGACTTTGAATATAATAATAATATATAAATCTTTTTGCAATAATTATGTAAATGGAGGGTATCACAGATCGTTTACTATTTAGGTAAAGGGAGGGGTTACTCTACTGACACTAAATTAGAGCTGTAGTAAGTGATTGCAGGTAGAAAAATACATTACCTTCTCAGGAGCGTATGCAGGGGTGGGGGGAAGGAGGGAGGGATTTAGGTGAACCCTTTTCAAATGTAATACTATACTTTGATTATCTAGACTTGATCACTTGACCTGAAGTATATTAGATTTGGCCAGTTAGAGTAATAATTTGGTACAAATCTTACCAGATAAATAATAGCAGCAGATAACACTACCTATAGCTAATTTTGAAATACCTTTTGGTATACAAAATGAATTGCATTTATTACTTAGTTGGTTATCAAGGCACTGTAACTAAAAAAAATGAATTGCATTTATTACTTAGTTGGTTATCAAGACACTGTAACTATGGTGGTGCTGAGGAGGTGAGATTTGGTGCATTAGCAATTATTAAACTATGACATCAATTAATATAGACACCTTCTGTATTAGAGTCAGTGTTCTAGATTAAAGTGGGTGTGTCTTGAGGGTGCGGTCAAAATGAACCTCTCCCTTTTTTAAACTTTTGCGTACGCTCCCGAGTCTTTGTCAGTTTTAACAAAAACTAGCAATAATGTTCATTCCTAAAGATAGTTACCAGATTAGTTGGTAAAATAACTCTTTAGCTAGTTATATCATTTCTATTTTAATGGAGTACAAAATTTTTGTCCCTTTCACGCGTGCGTTTAGTTCTAAGTCTTCCGTTAAAAAACGATACATTTAGGCGGACAACGCAATCCGGCGTACTTAATTGTAAGACGCCTACTACAACATTGAAGGGCTAGAAGTATGATTACGCCGGTTGTTGTGTACTATTTTATTTTAGAAAAATGATTGTTGCAATTCAATGGATAATATTTTTGTTAGGTACAGTTGAAATATTATTTGTCAAAACGATATGCTATAAGTAAAATTTTGTTATAAAATCCTTGGCAATTAAGATAATTCCCAATGCAGTCAGGGGTTGTTTAGAATTTCCCTCTTAAGTTTTACATCCTTTTGCTTAGTTCGATAGTCTACCCAGCATGACTGAAATCAAATTAATTTAGAATCGGTAGCAGCTAGTATATAGGAAGAAGTAAAAACCAAGCTACTGAAATAATTAGATATAAACATTATTCACATTTCATTGCTAGAAGTACTAGATGTAGCAGCACTTGGTGAAGTTATTCCAGAATATCAGATTGTATTTCCTCAGACCCAGGCCGTTATTAAATGCTTGGGGGAGAAGAATAAAGTGAAATGGATGAAAGATGGAGTTGAACTGCCAGACATTGAGCAGAGTTGGGGGGATCAGGAATTGATTACTTTAACGCTTCCTAGTGTTACTCCAGAAGTAGAAGGCAAATATGGATGTGTGGGTTTTGGAATTCATCCATTTACAACAATTGCTGAAGTCTACTCGGCAGGTATTTCACATCGTAATTAATGTGATATGCCATAAATTTACCTTTAAACATAATAGAAAGCTGCATTTAATTTATGGAGCCATGGTTGAGGCCAGTTTAATGTAGTTCTAAATGAATTTTGATTCAAACTTAGTCGAAAGAATGATTCAGCTACAAGAACCTGATATTACTGTTCATTGAGAAGTTTTATTCCTATCTTTCTGAATTACTTCGGCAAACTGTGCTGTTATGAAGCTATTCATATTAATTGCCTACATGTTTATATCACTTCTGAGAGGAGAATGGAAGTGGTAGTCAAACAAAATAAGTGTGCCCATGTTAGCTTGGAGATCTTGTCTCATAAGTACTCTTAAGATGACAATGTGTAGGCAATAAGTTTATAATTAGATGTAAAGGCTGAACAAGAAACTGTGAAGTGAATAATAAGTTTATGTACTAACTAACTACTGTCATCCAGTGTTTCTTATTCTTGCTTTTATCAATGCTTTTGTTTATGTTGGGTTTTTTGTTCTTTATTTGTTTCAGAGCTGGATACAGAATCTCAAATAAACCCAACTTATGTATTTGCAAGAGTTGGAGATCATGTGAGATTAACTTGTGATTACGAACGAGATATATCTTGGTTCCACATGACTTCTCCAGAGTTTCCCCAATACAGACCAATATGCCATGAACATGTATTGGATATCAATGTTACAATACAACACTTGGGGTTTTACTTCTGCTCAGGATTTAGATCTCATAATCAAAGATTGATTTCTAGAACATTTTTAGAAATAGGTAAGTTACATGTTGAACTGATGAAAGAATGAGTAGAACATTTTAATGTAAACACAGCGCAAAATTAATATTTGAATCTGTCCTGCATGCAAGAAATATAATAATTATTTCCTGCAGTACAAAATATCCATTTTGGTGTGTGTAACTGACTTCAAAGTATTGTCCCTTTAGACACTTCCAATGAAGGACCAATGGATTGGACAACTGATAGTAAGTTTTCAGATGCTGTTTGGCAGTACAAATAAACCTTAATAGGCTTAGTTGGAGATAATATTGCTGCATCAATTACTGAATAGCTATATTATAGTTGGTGAGAAATGTTATGGCATTAAAATTATGTGTTCACAGCGCTATAAAGTGTTATCCTATTGATTACAGCTACAAGATGAACTTACATTAATTTGTGGAAATAAAGGAAAATCACTGTTTGCCAGTCCTTGTTTTACCGAAGTTTACTGTAAATTTACTGCATAGTTTACCGTGTGGTAAACTCTAATTCTGGAACAAACTACAAACCACATGTACAACTTCCTATGTTTACTCATGTTTTACCAATCCAGTGTAATTTTTGTTCCAGAATAAGCGTTTACTACATAGCTTCCTCTCAAGCACACTACAGATTTTCCAGCAGTACACTTCAGTAAATCATATGCCTGCAAGCAGTGAATGTATTCTTTTTTAGTTTTCAAAGTTATGTTAGTATACTTAGTTTTAGCTGATGTATAATCTTAAAGTTTCACCGGGCAGAAAATAGAATTTCTCATAGTCATGTATTTAGGAAATTTCACATTTCACCACCTTTCCTAGAAAGGGTAAGACTAAATGCCGTGCACCTAGGACACTTAGCCCTATATCTTCAACCGGAAAAGTAGGAAAATATGAAATCCTATAGATATGTGACTAGCTACAGGAGATTCAAGTTTTTGCCCTGTGTTTTGTTTGCACATCATAATGACAGGATTCTTTTAGTTTCTAATGGAAAAAAAATTTTTTTAAGTATAATCTTGTAGCTAATAATACTTTTTTCCAGAGCTGACTATTTGAGGAAAGCTACATAATATACTTACTGTTGGCCCCCATGTATTTTAATTCATGCTTATTGTGTATTTATTAATAACAGCACTGGCACAAAGCATGCCAACTGACTCAAGTTCACTATATAACACAGACAACTTGTTGCAGCATCACAGGAGAAGGGTCAGGCATTCATTGTCAGAAGGTGAGAATCAGTTACTGAGTATTTGATATTCCTAACTTTCATTCATTGTAGAAGAAGACGTACCATTTTCTATAAGATTCACAGCAAGACAGTTTGCTAACTGGATGATGGAAAAATATTATTTGTATGAAGATGATGCTAGAAAGCTAATAAGTGAGTTATATATTTTATATTTATCAGAACTCATATTGAAGCTATATCTGGGAGATTAGGTTCTAACCCACTGTTGTTGGGCTTGACCATGGTATATCTCTTAGCCTTGAGTTCTTATCTCTCCCCAATGAAAAAATGAATGGATCATAATAGCTAATAAGTTTCACTTGATCATTAATTATTTTGAAACTTCATGCACAAACTCATACTGTGAACTTTCTAGTAGATATTCTGATCCTACCCCAGCATTCATGAGAGCTATCACGGTATTATTTACTTTGCTGAGAGCTATAGGATTTAACTAGTGTGTGGTATATTTTTATTTTTTTGTATTTACCATTATTTCAAATTGGTTGTTTCTCAGTAGATAATTTTTCAGAACAGTTTTAAATATAGTGGCAATGCTTACATTTGTGGCAAAGCTTGATAGACACAGTTAAAAACTGGATTGAAAAAAAATCTAAATTGTTATTGCCCATTAGCTAAGTGAGAGTCATGAATGCATGGTGTACTCTTTTATCATTGCAGGAAATAATGTAACTGGAAACATTTTCTTGGGAATGACAGATGACGATATCGATAGGATGAACCTTGTTTTCGGGCCACGAAAATTGTTGAAAGTTGCACGCCAAAAGGTAATGAATGAAATTGGGCATGATTGGTGTGATTTAAATTATAATTGGGGCAAATAACTGGCTATATTATAATATAATGTTATGTGTGAGTCACAATCTGTTCTATCTGTGTTTAAAAGCCGTGTACAATAATTTTTAATCATAACTGAATACAAAGCATGATTTGCAAGTCATAATAGCTGTAGCAATATTATTTTTGTATGTTTTTATATCTAGATTATAGCTGAACTTCAAACAAATGGTAAGTATAAAGAAGAAACTGTAAGTGCAACCTTGGAGTGAGCAAATTTAAGTGAGATAATAACTCAGGGAGTACAAATGTATGCTGGTATTTCATTTGTATACAATTTATCATAGCAGCTTACAATTATTCTGGTGAGCAGTTAAATGGCAAATAATTTCGACTTCAAAAAGCTAAAGGTTTACCTAATAATAAATATCATTACTATCTCATTGGATAAAGCTGAACTTCTTCTATGAAAACGTAGCTAGGCTATCAAACTCCGCCATTTAGTTTTCAAGTACATACAGTACTTACATTAATAAATTACTACATTTCTACTTGATTGTTTGGTAATATTTCCTTTATTATAGAAGAAAAATTTTCAGAAAAATTCTCTGCTGAAGAATTTGCCGAATGGTTAACTAAAGTTTATAAGATAGAAATACACCATCTCGTGGAAATAACACGTAAGTTCAATAGTTTGTATAGTTAGTTTGAGAGAAAATGTATAACAACATTGTACTCAACACCCCAAAACACGCTATCTTATTATTTAATTGACCAACCAAGGGTAAATATAAAACAAACAAGAACAAAAAAAAAAGTATTAATTATGAAAAGTAGCCATGGCGGCAAGTAACAACAGTGAGGCTAATCAGGTATATTGTTTGAGTAAAGGCTTTGAGTGGTTAATTGCTCCAGTATGACGAATTTAAGGGTTAATGATGATACTAATTATTGTATGTTAACTTTATTATCTGCAGGAAACAGAATCACTGGAAGAGTTTTTCTAGAGATGACAGAAAATGATATTGATAATTTAGAAATGGTATTTGGTCCCCGCAAGGCATTGAAAATGGAGCTTAAACGGGTGATTAATGTAACTAGCATTAAACTGCCACACAGTGGTGCTTGACATAATTGTAAAGTAATAATGCAGTAGCATAAGTTAGTTTTATTCATTGTTGCATAATCATCCTCCACCACTTGGTTAAGGTTACATCAGTTTCCCTCTCCTGCTCTCATTTTTTTACTGAACTATCTCAGCTTTTCTTATATCCCTCCTTTGCTTCTTCAGCTTTTTCTTTTTGAGTCATGGAGTCCCTTCTCCTTCTTTATCTATCTCTCCTGTTTCTGAGTCTCTCTGTCCTTATATCATAATCATGAATTTGGGTTTTGTGAGACTTTTGCCTTCTCTTTCGTTCTTTCACAATCTGTTTTGAAACATACGCCACCTTCCCTTGCCTATTCTACCAGCTTTTTAGTTACAATTAATCACCTTCTACTGAATGTGACAACACTTCACCCATTCAGATGATGAGAATGCTTTACCAAACTGTTAAGTTCATGAATTATTCATAATACACACACCATCGTCATCATCATTGTTACTAGGCATATTATTATATACTTGTTTTTCACATATTTTTACAAGTTATTAAACAATAACATAATTAATCATACATGGCTGCCATCACGTGCATGGTTTTTTAATAAGTACTGGCATCAGCAATCCTTAATTCTATTCCCCTTGTAATTAAGTCTTTCGTTTTGGAAGAAATCTTTAATTCTATTCCCCTTGTAATTAAGTCTTTCGTTTTGGAAGAAATCTTTTAAATACAATTATTATTACTCTCCATAATTTAAATAATTAGTAATTATAATGTAATTAGAGCAGCATAAGATTTGATGGGTAAAGGGTTCCTTTACTTGTTATATTTTGGCTCATTAGATTAAAGGCTGTCGCCAACCACAAGGTAAGTTAGATATAATGAATCACAAGATCTCTCTCTGCCTCATCAATATTAACAGATCACTAATAGTATTCTATACTACTAGTGCAAAATATACCATTTTCCACAAGATTATCTGGTGTTCAGTTTGCAGAATGGATGGGACAATACGATAACAGTGTGTTTAACGAAGGGGAAAAAATGGAATTAATAAGTAAGTTTCAAGGATGATATTTTTGGGAAAAGTTTTTTCATTTCACCATTGCTTTCTCAGCTTTCTCCACTGACAACCAAAAATGTTTTTTTCTAATTCTGTATTGTTCTAAAAAATCTTGTGAAAGAGAGAGCATATATCTAATTAGCTGTTTCACTGATTAAAATGAGTCACACTACTTCTCATTCATTATACTATTTTAAACTAGCAATTTAATTTATTGTAAGTTATAGGTCAACTGTGAATTTTCACACAACTAGCTATATAACTTTCTGCAAATGGATAATTTTTGCCCAGTGTGTAAATTAATAAAAATTACTAAAATATCATCTAATTTCAAACTAAACATAATAATGAAATTTAAAACAATAATGGCCATACAAAAAACTATTTGCAGTATTTCTAAGTAGCTATTTGAAATATCCATGAGTTATTCACTTGTGATTATTACTTTACTTATGGCTGATTTTAAACATTTCAATTTATATTTGCAGGAAATGGAATAACGGGAAAAGTCTTTTCAATTATGACAGAAGAAGAAGTAGATGGGTTAAATCTAGTACTAGGTCCAAAAGTAATATTGAAATATCTTCTGAAAGAGGTAATTATTAGATGCAAACAATAGATACAGCTGCTAATATATTGTACTGTCAGTGAGGGGGTTCATTTGGTTGCTGTTTGCTTAACTCTGCTGCCTTTAAACCCTCCATAAATATCATGTGTTTGCTTTACACTTGCCGTGGTGTAGTTTTTAAGTTGATCAGTAAGGGTTGCCACACCTTCCAGCAAGGTAATTACCTTATTATTCTCTCAAATGCCTATGATATTCTAGAATAATTCCACTAAGCTGATTGGTGTCTATCATACCATTAATGCTAGCATAATCTGGCAGAGCCTACAGACAGTATATTCCTACCTTACTCAAAGGCATGTATAAGTCTATGAATTTTTACTGTCCAATGCATTTTACCTATAATTTATATTATTGGCTTTCAAACTATTATTGCTATTATCCATTGTCTTGTCTCTTATATATTAGATGAGGAGAATACCACCACCAGGCAAGTTATTGAATCCGGAGGGAGGGGGGTCTGTTGGAGGCTAAACTCAGGGGTGGATCCAGCATTGTCTACTATTATTCTTCTATTGTTATTATTATTTGTACATTATAACTTTTAATACACTTGTTGAGAGTAGGGCCTGCCGGATTATGCTCGAAATTTTTAGAATTATTCTTTTTTTATTCCAAAAAATGCATTATTAGCTAGCTATATTTTTCTCTTATTATTCCAAACTAGGAATAAGTGAAATAGTGATGACTGCAGTAGCTACATAAAGTTGGTACATTATGAAATGAAAGAGTAAAAGAAACAGTCTCTCTTACTGCTATACTGAATTACTCAATATAGAAGATTCACTACATGTATATTGCTAGCTAGTCTCAGTGAAAACCTTGAATATCCCAGTAAAAATGTTCAAATAATCATAAATAATCTGCTACAGCTGAAAACATTCAAGAAACTGTTTAGCATAATTCTCCAAATGACTTGCTGCTGACTGTGAGCCAGAGCTGACCTGACAGCTCTCCCAGTAATTCACACTTTTTTTCATTTTTGGAAGTGGAATAACCAGGCACACAAACAAAGCTCCTTTAATCAAGTAATGGAGATCTACCGTATAACCACCTTTCTAAATGTTTATGTCCTTGCTGTATAAGAAAAAAAGGCACTATTGATTTTCTATATCATTAAGGATTATATGCTAATTGTTATCATTTCTCCTTTATTATTCTCCTGAATAGCCTTATTATTCTAGAATTATTCCACTATGCTATTTCATGTCTATTATTCCATATAAAAAAATGCTAGCATAATCCGGCAGGGCCTTGTTGGGAGTGGTGCTCTGGTTCCCTCAGCCTTCCCGGGATCCTCACCTGAAACTCCCCACTTCCCTCCCATCTGATTTAATGATATTCATGATTAAATTGCATGCTTCTTTACATACATTACAAAGCTTCACATGGAAATTTTTAGGAATTTTTTGTGGCAGAATTTCTTAGAGCTCGCCAGATCTCATCCCAGATGAATGTTTCAATTGAATAAGCCTGTAACCTTAGCTAAACAATCTTGCAACCCTTCCCTCTTTGAGACCACTAAATCCAACATTGACACTAGCTACCTGTATATTTACACAACTTCATTTCTGTATTATCAAAAAGCCAAATATAGCTATATATAATGGTTTGCAATGTTGCCTAAGTACTGTCCAGTGAAGCTTGTGATACCGGTAAGTATTTAACAATGCATTAGCTATTAGGAGTGTGTAAAGTAATTAATAGACAACATCAGCTTATTGGCAGTGTGGACTACTCATGTCTGCATAATAAAGAGTGATACAAAATGCCCTGTGAGAATTTGAAGTCTTTATTACTAATTCTGTGTTATTTTTAGAAAACACTATTGAAACAAGAATCCGAGGTAGAACAGGTAAGTAGCTAGCTACAATACATATATAAAAGTTAACCTGACTTTAAGTGGGCAGAGTGTCTTAGTCCACTAATTCATAGAAGGAACCCATTGCAAATATTATAAAATGTTGTCCTTCAATTTGTATGTAAAGGAATAATATAGATCTCCTATCCCTTAGCTATTGCTGCTCTTAAAAATTGTAGGAGCGAGATAAAGTAATTTTAGCAACAATTTTTTGTTAAACAGTTCATAGATTAGTAAATCAATTCCAGTTTAATGGGGAGATATTTCACAAGCTTGTGCAAGTATTTTCACAGGCTTTCAAGTAAAAATACAAGCATGAAAGTGAAATGTCATCCCCATATTGTACGACCAGTGCAATATTTTTTTTTATTAACATTGGACAATTTTCCAAAACTGTGCTTTTTCCTTGCTTCTTAATGTTTTCCTCATTGTGTTTAATATTCATTGACAACCTTCAAATGTTTTTAGTCAAAAATGCAATACTCTTTTCCTGAATCATGTACGTACCTATCCAAGCTTCTGGCTGGAAAAGATAAGCTATCAGGTTCATATTTTTCTGCATTTCTCTTTCATACAGCCATTAAAAAAAGCTTTGCCATTGGATTATTGTTCAGAGCTACACATGGGCACAGTGGATTGTTTAATATTATATAGCATTCAATATTGGAAAATATTGAATGCTCATGTGATGCAGAAACACTTAAGGAAAATATCCAATGTATAATAAATGAAATAACTATATTATTTTATATTATAATGAATAGCTGACAATCTCATACTACCAAGAAAAATACGCAGAACTGGCCAGCACAGTCATGAACCTAATAGAGCACACAGTGTTCCTCGTAATAGACCTGCACAAAGGACAGTTCTTCAAGACAATCATTATAGTGAGATATTGCAACAGCTGATGCCAATAAAACATGATTGGGAGTTGATTGCCCGGGCCATCAGATTCAAAGATTATGAAGTGGAGAACATCAGACATAAAACATCACGAGCGATGGATGGGAATTATATTTTTGACGTGATTGAGTTTTGGCTTCAATGGGCCCCTGGAGATGGAAGGGGAAGTGAAGATGTAGCTACTTTAGAAGCATTGCAAGCTGCACTAAATTCAACCGGCCACAGTTCTATAAGACTGGCTATCAATTGACCATAGTGTAATAGTAATATTATTATATTTACATTAAATTATGATCAAAGGTTAGAAGTCAAAAACAATTATATTTAATTCTTTCAGACCTACATTAAATGTGTCACTTATACAGTAGTCTTTAAGATGACTTTTGCACTATCTTCACTAATACCATTAACGTCCTTTGCCTTCATATTTCTATTATACTACAAATTAACATAGACATACCATTGACATTTCACAAAAAAACAAAAAAAAACAGCACAGTATATCATGCTAACTAGAACTAATACAATATAATGTTGTGTGCTTGAGCGCTTCATCGTGGAGGGGAATTCTTTCCACTGGCAATGGATAGCAGTCGACTCCTGTGGAGTTTTGATGCAATCTTCAAATCTTCTTTCAGAGTTATGTCATTCAGATCACTGAAAAGAAGACCATTGATTCCTTCTCTTACAAAAACTGCCTTGTATTTCTGAAGACTCATGGCCTCGAGCATGGCACTGATCTAAATAATAAATAAATATAATTGTATAACATTAAGTAACTAAAATAATTGTGTAACATATACAAATTTTCTTTAATATGAAAAAATATATAATTTAGGATGGCTTAAAAAATATCTGAATAGAGAAGTTTTATTCAGTTAGTTGCAACACTTAGCTAAATGATAATTAATTTGTTGCAGTAAATTGATAATACTAATGAACTCTAAGGGGGCATTATATTATAATAAGAACATTTATTTTATGAAGTGTGATGCAGTAATCAACCACAACCACCTTGTGGTAGCTAGTTGGATAACTTATGCTTTTTTACGAATTAAAACTTGCCCAACTGTACCAAAGTGGCATGAACCTGAATATGATTTTGTAGACCTTGTAGAATATGTTTATGAAAAAAACTTTCCGCACACCATATTTCCAGGTTACCCCAAATTTGAGTGTTTGGCCACCAGACTATAGCTATTTCTAACCAAATTGTTTCATGATATAAATAAACTGTTCTCTAGCTAGAAAGGAAGTCAAATACTAGTTGTTATTGAGCTCTCTTCTATACATAAAGAATCTATTCTTTCAATCCCCAGCTTTAACAGGAATCACAATAATGAACAAAACTGGAACCAAAGCCTCAATTCACTTGATTTTATGCCTTTTTGTCGTGCGTAATTTCAGTTGACATGATTATCCTATTACTATATACAATAATTAAAGACACAAGAAAATATCACTTACACCATCGACTGACATAGCTTTGAGAATCGCCAGATTGTCTTCCACTGTGAGCTTCTTTTCTCCACTGAATCCAAGTTTCTCCAATATCCCTGCCAGTCGTTTTACTTCATTTTTCAAACTCTCCACCTCCCCATTTAGTTGTACTACTTGCTCATTCAAGCTCGATAGTGTGGGTTCCCCACCACTAAACTTCTTCATGGGACCATGAAGGGGAGCAACACTTGGTAGCTCATGACTTCTGCCTTCTAACATCTCCTTCTTCTTGGCAATGACATGCTCAGGGAGGGTCACAATATCTGCGTCAGCATACTCTCCGTCTGAGTTAGAGTTTGAGGGAGATATAAGAGGGGCATTAGATTTCTTGGCAATTTCAGTTGCTACTGGAGGGCGCTGCATTACCTTTTTCTTTATCTGGTCAAAATTAGGAATAGCAGGAGGCAAAGAAGCTGGTAAAGGCGGTACTGAAGATGGTAATGGTGGTAATGACGATGGTAATGGTGGTGCTGAAGATGGCAAGGGAGGTACTGGTGAATTTCCCGCACCACCAGGTGGGCCGGAGAACATTGGAGGTCGAGTTCCGGGTAAAGGGGGAGGGCCACTGCTGGACACTTCGTCAAACGAACAATCTTCGTAATTATCACTCAAATAGAAATCTTCAGCTGGTTTAACCTCGTCGTAGGATTCACTGTCAGAATCCTGTTTAGAAGTGGGAATAATATTCGTAACTGGGCTAGGCTCTGGGCTCATTTCATATGCTTTCTCTTTCTCGTTCTTTTTCCCCTTCTTTTTCTTAGTCTTAAATAGTTTGAATCCTTTAGTGCTAGAAGGAGTTGCAGGTGTTACAGGAGCTGGGGATTTCTTGTCTACAGGTTTCTGTTTGACCGACTCCTCAATCTTCTTCTTCTCTGCCTGATACTCATCCTGAAGCTCTGAAATGTCTTCATAGAACTCATCCGGATCTTTATCCTCGTCTTCTTCTGCATCGTAAGTGCTGGAATCAACAGCAGTGTTGAGAGCCATAGAAGATGGCGAGCGTGAATTAGAAATTAAATTTCCACTTGTGTGACTGCTGATCGACAGTGTATCTTCCTGTGCACTTGCTCTCCTCCAGTCAAATTGTGAATTTTCATCCAGTGAAGTCCGACCACTAGAGTTTCTCTTCTTGTCATCCAATTCACCCTGACCGTTGGAAGTTTCCGGCACTTCAAGACTAATACCTCCGCTAGCTTCTTCCAGGAGGCCATTGTAGAAATATTCTTGCAGAGGAGCAGAGCTATTTCGTACAGACTGCGTTAAGCTGAGTGAATTGGAGGCTTCAAAGTTGTCATTGATGGCTGTGTTTACTTGCCTTAGGAAGTTCTTGTCTGAAACCGTAATCCTGATGGGTTTAATGTTTACATTGAGATCATTCACTAACTCCAGCAGCTGGTCTGTGTCTGTAAAAAAAATACAATATTTGCATGTGTTAGCATTAAATTGAAATACGTGAATGCATAATTGACTGTATCTCGCATTTGCATAAAACAGAAACCAGAACACATCTGTTAAGTAAACATTGACAATTTATTTAGCAAATGGAAGATAAATTGTAAAAAACATACACTGGATAGCATTAGCCACTTATAGTATCTATGTGCCTTATGCTACAGTCTTAAAATGCAGCTGGCATTGTAAGTTGGATACTATTGTTAGCTTTCTTAAAGGTTGTTTTGGTAGATGTATCTGTACACAAGTAGCTAGGCTTAGTAGAACTTTTCAACTGTTGGCCTTTCTTTGAAGTTACCACAATCAAGGTTAAAATAAATGTACAAGTCCCACAAGCATGCTGTAGGGGATCACCCCTGATTCAGGAAGGATGATATATTTTCAGAACCGAATCGAACTTTTAAAGGGTTGTCACTATTACACCACATCCTATCATGAAAATTTCAATTAGTCTACTTACAACTCAAGTAATTACCTATGTAACACTGTGCATTACAATGTGCATACAACACAGTAGTTGCTGTTTACACGTGCTATCACTTCTGATTTACCAATTCTTGTCTGAAATATTGAATTTCTCATGACCCATTGAATTATTTATGATAACTAAGATGGTTGATTCTGTGCAGTGTACTAGACTGGTGTGCTTCATGAAATGTGTTGTAAGTGAATATTGAGCTATAATGACAGCAGATACTGTGACAAGTGTAGCATGCTCATAAACAGCTAATGCCAACAGCTGGAAATCTATAAACAAAGTAATACATTCAGCAAGCAAGCTAAAAGTGCAAGAGGTTGACTTACAAATTAACAGCCATAACTATTTGTGTATGATGTGGTTATTAGTATAATTTACTCATTCCAAGTATCGTTTCCCAGCTGTTGTATAAACAACAATCACACTGATGAAGACCTTATATGGGATCAATTATAGAAAACAATACCATCCAATTATTAAAAAACCCATGTATTAGCTGTTTTGGAATAAAAGTTCAGCTATTGTATATGGTCATAATATGGTCAGAGTTTCACAGGGGGCGGGGGGGAGGAGGGGGGGGGGGGAACTTGGGCTTTGGGCTTTCCACCCCAAACGAAAGTTCCTCTGTGTGATCAAGGGCAAAATATATTGGGGACAGTCCTCAAAGTTTGGAGGCACTTCTAGCCTATACACGCAGCATACATTTAGTTAACAACACTGACTAAATATTTTTAAGTCATTATACAGCTATTTTTGCCTTGGTACAGGTTCTAAGCTATGTTAGCTTTCACTCAACCATTGTTGGTTTAGTGAGTTTTAGTGTATTTTCTCTAACAAAAAGGAAACCAGTCTCTAACTGTTAGAGCCTTTGTGAGTTGTTTGGTCGAGTTGTTAAAGAAGAGCTATATACTCACTTAGTTCATAATAAAACGATCCCAATTTTGGTAAATGAGAAATACAGTAAGACTTATGTTATCTGAACACATTGGGACCGAGAGGTGTTTGGATAACTGAAATGTTCAGATACTGAACACCATAGAAAATGTATTATAACACTAGCAAAGGGGTATGTTCAATCAATTCTTCTTGTCTGCATGTGCTACTGTTAGATTTTGGGCATTTGGGTTAATTGAAGTTTTCAGATAATTGAAGTTCAGATTATAATATAAAGATACTGTGAATAGCATTCCAGTCTAGCAAAATAAAGTACTTTCCCATTTACAACTTGTTACATGGTTATAATACTAGTGATATGCTTGAGCACAAAATGGCGAGCGATCCTAAAGACTATACTATGTTTATAATATGAATGATATTGACTTCTAACACTGAAGCTACCGAAAATAAGGTCGAGTTTTTCAATTACGCATACACGGTAAAGGGATTTCAGTGCCATAGTAACAACTCACTGCAACTGTAAACAACAACAAAGTAATACACGTTATTTAAACGTAAACGTTTTCTTTGTGATATTGTTGAGCTAAGTAGTGGTTATAAAGCACAATGCTTTGACACAACTGGACATACACCTACATGAAACTTACCTTCCTGGTTAGTCTAGTGGACAATGCATTTTCAAGTAAATATTGCTGCGTACAGCTTATAACCAAGACAAAGAGCGCATTGACTTACCACCGCCATTAACTCAAATAGAAATGGAAGTCCCGTAAGTTTTAACTGCACCCGCAAAAGAATTCAAAATAGTAAACAATTCAATTTCTAGGGTGATACAGGTACTGATCAATAAACCAGAGGATTCTGTTTAGTAAGGTTTGGGACGGGGTCGACCAAAGAACTAACACAAAAACGCGAGGGTCAAAGTACAGAAATGCCTTACGTACGTCCAAACATATAATATATAAACAAATATCCCCGATTTTCAATTGAGTTACCCCTGATAGTGTCTCGCTCGCTTCGCTCGTTCACCAATTAGTTTTCCTATTGGATTTGATTGTCTTCTGGTATACAGGGGAACAATAACTTCTAGTGTATGTGATTATTATGGCTTATTGACATTGTATTGAAAGCTTAGCAATCTCAGCTTGAGTAATGCAAAATTACTTATTGTGTCATTAGAATCAAATATTTTATATTCTCTGATGACATTTTTCAGCAGTTGTCACTATTATGCCAGATATATGAAGCACAGAGCTAATACGTTCTTCTGCATGTGAATACCAATAGACTCCATAGGTCCTCTTGTTTGGTGTTTAGTTAAGTTTGATATATATACCAACTGTTCTGTATGTGCTGGCTTACCGTAATGTTTTAACTATAGAATTGGTAAGGGTTATTGTGTCAACATGCTCTCAGGCGATTACTTTAGGCAAATATACTTTCCAGTAACATTATTGTGAGAACAACAATCTGACAATTACTCAATCAACTTTCTAATACTGACAGTGGCTCACCACTACATTAACAATTTTCCTTACTGTGTTATATCATAACATTATCTTTTGTTATACAACAATATTTTTCGATAAAATATTACCATGCAGTTTGGAATCTGTAACAGACAAAACCAAGTTATCTCAAAAGCTAAAAGTACCGTGTGATGAGACAGCTACTCATTATTGCAGCTCTTATCCTTAGCATCTTTAAACAATCACTTGTTTTTCAATGAACATCTTGATCAAATACAATGATAAGCCAGTTTATATTATTTCAGCTTGGTGGGCACTCTAAGTAGTCCAGGTGTTGTGATTCCATTTAGTTGATGTTGACATTGCACAGCTGTTTGTATGTTGCCAATCGCTAATAGTTTATATTTTCTTGTTAGAATAATATTACTAGCAACCAGTTTGGAAAAATATATCTTCCACTGCGTATTCAGAATTTTTTTTATAAAAATAAGGCATACATAATCAGTTAATTGCTAATTTTTTCACATAAACTGTGTCACCAATTATTGATTGTGCATGTTTACTACAAAAGCAGCGTTTTTTCCTAGCACTAATTCATAATTACATAAAGATTATAGACAATAAAAGATTTAAGGACTGTCTACACTTCAATCCTTCAGTTGCACAGCTATCACTATAATATATTTTTTTCTTCTGATGAAGCCACTAACAAATAATTCAATTTTCAATTTAAAAACAACATAATTTTCTCTAAATAGCTTCTACTACATATGCAATGTATTAACTTTAAAAACCTGCAAGGATAAAAGAAAGAAGAGGTAAGTGGGTGGGAAGTTGGGAAATTTATAGGAATCTATTATCACACTAAAATTTTTATGATTAGGATAGCTCTTCAATAGTAAGTACAGCAATAAGTGCCAATGCGAGATATTTCACTTATGAAAAATACATTACTCACCTTCAATATGGTGGAATGAGACGTGCTTTAATTCTAGTCGCTAATGATTGGTGTTTACACAACTACAGAGTGCTTTATCATATTTGTCATGTGGCAACTAGATGCTTGAAATAACAGTATCTTGCACTCTTATGAGGTAGTAGTCATCTTTCTGTTGATCCTAACTTGTACACAGCTGTGTAAAATAAAGACACAAGACACGGGACTTTCATTAGTGTGTGTGTATACATGCTTAAGATGGACTCAAACTCACGACATGCTCTGCTTGTAATTCAAATGGAGCCTGGGATTGCTTGGTTGATGCAAAGGAGCTCTTTAATTTAGCTTGAATATAATACAGTATTATTATGTGCATGTATAGGATTAAAATGTTACCAGTAGTTTAACCAGCTACACTTTTAAACCGCCCTCATTAATATGATAATGTGCCTCCTATATCGAAAATAAGGAAATAAAATCTCCACTTCTCCAGTACGAAAGATATATATAATAATTGCTTTACCATAAGAAATTTAGTGACTTTAGGAAACTTACGTGAGGCTTCACTCTTCAGGTCTCCCCTTGATGCCAACATGGATACCTCCTCCATCTTGGAAGCCAGAAGCACAGGACAGTTGCTGAGGTTTTGAGGGAGCAGTCCTCTCAGTTCCCGGTCAGGGTAGATGATGACATACTGAGGCAGCTCAATGTCCTGACACAGAAGAGTAGAGAGATGCATCTTCATATGATGAGGGTCAGTTGTGAAATTTCCAGCACACGCAGTCCCCAGAAATTTATCTTCGCCATTGGTATTGACAACATGCAGCTCCTGCTTGCCTCTGCCTGTTCCTTCTCCTCGGACTATTCCCTTCACGAATAAAATTTCTTTTTCTGCCACAGACTTTTGTGGAGACCCGCAGTCACTTCTTGTCATTGCCGTGACAACCAAAGGCAGCTGCTTTAATTTCATGATGTCCCCGGCTGTGGGGAGCTTCATATAGGACGAGACATTATCACTGGTGTCGACAGGATTATAGATGAGACCAATCTTTATTTTGGAAGTCCATGGAATGCAGTATAAATCTGGTTCGCCATTCAGCACCACTATCTCAGTTTTCTTTAGTAGATGAAAGTATAGAGTTTCATTTCTTGATAGTTCCACATTCCCTTCATTGGCCACTTCATTCAAAACCTGCACTTTGATAGGGAGCAAGTGCTTGTGGCTTTCCACGAAATCGGACAGCTTAACCGACTTGGGAAATGTAGCATTTAAGTCTGCCATTGATCCACTGCTTGATCCAATGGGAGGTTTTGTGATTGTGCCTTTCCGAAACAAGTCTGGCACTGCAAGTGGCTTTGCCTTAACTGTGCCTTGCTTGACAGGGGAATTTCCCTTTGTTGAATGTCTTGCTTCAAGTTGCCTAGTCCTAAAAAAATATATCCACTCACACTCAAGCACTGACAGCCAATAAAAATAAACAATTATATGATGACTGAGAATTTTCCATGCTTCCGATACTAAAAATTTGGGGATATTAGTAAGCCAAGCAAAAAAACAAAACAAAAACAAAACAAGGATACATTAAGCTATAATTGCAGTTAATTAATGAATTCCTGACCTGTTTTATACTACACTTACACTATGTTACAATCAAAACCGTTGCCATCTCTACCTATAGTTAAAAATACTCCACAAAACACTCCTTACCTCCTTACATGACCATCTCCACTGTAATCAGACTCAGAAGATGACCCAACTGGAGTGATCCCCCCTCCACTTCTTCTGTCAGACATTCTGGAAGTTCCTTCGCTCGTTCTCCCCAGAGATGCTGTCTTTTTCACTCTTGCATTACTGATGCCTTGTCCATCTCCCCCTCTTTCACCAGAGTTCCAGGATGGCTCGCTACTGTGAGATATACTAGGTACAGGTTTTTCCCGTTTAAAGGATTCCATTCTCTTCGGTATGAGTGGTGGAGGCCCATCTTCTGGTTCCACATGTTCCGGCTTGACATCAATACTCTGTACCGTGTTTTGCCTCTGGCTGAAACGGCTAGATGCATTTCTCGATGGTAGACCTGGCGAAGAGCTACTAATATCAGGGGGCTTTCCAAAAGGGGGAGGTGGCTTCCCTGAAGGAAGAGGTGGGGGATTGCTCGAGTTATGAACGCTTTCTTTTCTCTCCGGAAAAGTGCCAATTCCTCCTGCTCCTCCTCCTATACTTCCACCTGGCCTGTGCAAATCATTGTTTTGGGGTCTGTTGTTGAATTTCTGCAGCATATTGTTACTTGGATCATTTTTAGGTGTTGGTTTGGGTTTTGGAGAAATGGGTGATGCAGGGGATCCAGGAATCCCGTTCCTCGTTCCAATATCCTGGTTTTGGTCAAAACTTTGGGGTGAATTCCATTTTGAAGTTATGTCTGAGATCTTGTTTTTCTTAGGCTCCCAGCTTGGCTTACCTGGAGGTAGAGGTGCTGCTGGCTCACATTCTCCTGCACCACTTTTCAACGAAGGAGGCACTGGAACTTTCTTTTTACCACTAGGCAAGCGAGCGGGAAGCGGAGCGTTCCCATGATCTGCAGGTCCGCCGTTTGCTCCGGTAGTATTGCCACCCCTGGGTGCAGGTGGGCCGTTTCTCCTTGAAGCTCTCCTCAAGAGTTCCTCCTGGAGTGTGAGTCCGCCCTTTCCTACGTCGTCTGTGGTCCGAGACGGTTTAGGGCCAGCTTGTATCGCTGGACCGGTGGGACGTCTCCTGTCTAGCGTCTGCGTTCCATTTTGTGGAGAGTTACTTGGAGTGCTTTTCAAAGTATTCATTCTTGATCTGAGCTTACGCTCAAATTCCGAAAGTTGACCGTCGCCTGCGTCCATAGCTACAACGAAGCCGTATATACGCGGAGTAGAGCTTAGATGCCTTGGCAAATATGACTAGATAATCGTGGACCAGTGATATTAAAACTCATTTCCCGTTATACTGCTGTGCCTGGGATATAGGAAGTTTGTATTAGGGCAGTTGCGCGGAAAGTGCATAACGAGGGGTGGAGCTTCCTGTCCGCCATATTGGTTGGCAGAAAACCGAGCAGAATACCGCTCTTGCTGTGTAGTTGGATGTTCTAACCGAGCGAAGAAAGGTTCTAATACGAGTTTTTACAGAATTCCAAAGGTTATCACTAATCAAGGGGAAGAAGTCCAGGCAATTACTCAAAAGCAGAATTTAGCCTTGTAATTTCAGGGTATACTTTTGTTTTCTGTAGCTACTACTACTAAGATACGAGCAGTGGGCTAGCTAGAATCAACAGAACTACCAAGACACTAACATAGCGATTCTGGGCGGTTTTGTGCCAACCAATATGGCGGACAGGAAGCTCCACCCCTCGTTATGCGCTTCCGCGCAACAGCCCTCGCAAACTAGCTAAAGGAAATGTAAACGGTTCAGGTTGAACTGCAACATGACTAGCTATATAGCTACCGTTCTTGCAGGTTAAAAGCTATTAGCAGTCTAGCGTATGATCATACATCTTATTATGTTTCGAATTGTTTGCTACTATAGCTAGATCCAACAAGGGGACTAGCTAAATCATAGATTTTAGGTAGTATCCTTCTTCACCATTCAAGCTGTGAAATAGAATGAACGAAGGTAAGTTGCCAAGTAAAAATGAAAGTGGCTTCAACTAGTTCAGGTCAAGTTAGCATTTGGTTTCTATAGCAAAGGTGCAATTACGAGACAAATGTTTGTTTTTGTGAGTAGTAGAAATTTGTTATAGTAAAGTGACTTTAGTGTACAGTACTACTTGCTTTCAATATAAACTAATTAGCTAAGTCTACATTCATTAGCTACCCAGAAAAACTTAAAATTTTAAGGAACAATGGAGGCCTTATAAGCAGGTAGCTACAAAGCATCAGCCTGTTAGCTGCATTTGCAAAAAAAAACAAACAATAAAACTCAACTGGAGCTCTCTTCAATAAAATAATTAGATAGAGCTGACTGAATTAGTCTCTGGAGACAATAAATTCTACCTCCCACATAGCTAATATTGCATTCCAAAATATTTACATGCATTCTACCCCTGTGCCTTCTCGGGGCAATTAGCTGTAGCTAATTACTCCTACTTCGACTATATTTTGGGTAACAGAATTCACTTTCCTGCATTTCTGTTGGCAATAGTGCACATGTTGACACTATTACTTTTCACATTTCATTCTTCTAGTTTAGCTTCTGCTCAGTGTGCAAGTTTTAGTTGTTTTGTATCCAGTAGAAATTTTTTTATACCACCTCTTTCATCCGATTGTTAATGTTTGTTTGTTTTTTCATTGTGCCCAAATGTTTGCTTTTGCACAGATAGAGTAGCTAGTTAAGACTTACTGATGGATAAACTTAGCTAATTGGAATCTGTCAGTTTCAATGATCTACATTCCCAAACTTTACTGAAAAGAAAACTTGCCATTAATTTATTTTGACACACATAAAGAAGTCTGTTGATATACTGTACTGCATGAAGACACCAAAAATAAAACACATTTTGTAGTAGTTATAAGTCAATAACATAAAATTCTATATTGGAGGATGATGATTATTTAGCACGGGCATACATGTACGGATCTTCTCCTTGAAGCATCTTTTTAGCCGAGTACTTTCCCTGGATGAGTTTCATGAGACGTGAACGCTGAATTTTTGATGTGACCTAACACACGCATACCCATACAAACACACAAACATACATACAAACCTAATGTTATATTCAAATGAGAGAGTAGTGAAATATACCTCTCAGTATTGGACTACCTTAACACCACCCTAACTTGTTCAATTTACTAAATAGTAATATTCCTCTAATCCCGCGCTTAGCTGATCCATACAAGTCTAAATAGAACATTTCTCAATTTCACATTGCAAATACAAGCAGTTCAAACTAGTAGAAGTGATATATATAATTTAACTATATAGGAGATACACGTTTAAGCTCATCCAAAGCAAAATAATATGGAGAAAAACCAAATCCTTTCTCATCAATTGAGATATCTTATCAGTAGTTTACCGCTTTCAAAACTACTAATCTAATTAGAGAAAATTATGTTACTCTGGTCTAACCTTTTGCTACAGCTATTAGAATTAATAAGGCTGGCTCGGTGGATTAACTCACCTTGAGTTCTTCTTGAAGAACTGCATCGTCGCACTCTAGTAAGATCTCTCCGTTCACTCTCTCCTCCATGAACGCCTCGTGATGCTTCTTTAGTCCCATGCACTCCAGTAGAGACAGAATCTGGACACATGTCAACATTAAATTATAGTAATAAATACTTTAACAATAATAATAATTATAATAATAATAATTATTATTATAATAATAATAATAATAATTATAATAATGATAATAATAATGATGATGATGATAATAATAATAATAATAATAATGATGATGATGATAATAATAATAATAATCACAATAATAATAATAACAATAATGTTATTGTGGTAAACTTTTAACTAACTTAATCATTGACAGCTGATTTCCAGTTGTGTCACTCTGTCCATACTTAATACCTTAAGTAAATATTACAACTGGGTTCTTGTTCTACCTTATCTCTGATTGTTGAGTGTTTAATTAACGATATTTTAATTCTATCGCTGGATGCAAGCTACCTCACCAATACATCACATTTGGCGACGAGGTGAAACTGGAGAGCTACTCACCATGGCTAGTGTTGTCCATGGATCTTTGATCAGACCTGGGAAAGACGATTGGGACCCTTACATTGAAAACTTGGTTGCTACTTTTCACTTAGCATCTGCATGCACCCTCAAGCCTGAAACTGTTGCGCTTACTGCAAGAAAAGGGGCACTTGGCTAGAGTCCGCCTGTCCTAATGCAGCGACTGGTGTAGCGTGAAAGCTCAGTCAGAATGGAGCTCATTCAACGCCCAATCTTCACCTATCTGTAGAGGAAACCTCGCAAGAGAATGCTCATAGTATGTATACACTACACCAATGGCAGTGAACCAATACAAATCTAACTCATGCTCAATGGTGTGCCTACTGGTCTGCTACTGGATACTGGAGCTGCACTGTCAATCACAGACCAATGGAGACCCTCATACCTCTCCACTCATTCCCAGACATACACTGGAAAGGTCATTCCTGTGGTAGGCAATGTACTGGCTAGAGGTTAGATAAAAAACCACTTCTGCTACTATCTGTTCTAGTGGTCCAAGGGGGTGGTCCTATCTGCTGGGTAGGGATTGGTTACATAAGCTATATATTCCCTATGGACAGATTGCCTGGTGAAGCAAGACCACCAGAGGTTGTAAGAACTGATTCCAAGGCATGATGCAGTGCAGCTATATATTCCCTATGGGCAGATTGCCTGGTGAAGCAAGACCACCAGAGGTTGTAAGAACTGATTCCAAGGCATGATGTAGTGCACAAGCTATATAAATTCCCTATGGGCAGATTACCTAGTGAAGCAAGACCACCAGAGGTTACAAGAAATAAATCAAAGGCATGATGTAGTATTTGATAATTTTCTTGGCTGCATGAAAAAATGTTGAATTACATTGCAAGAGAGAATCAGATCAAACCTAAATTTCTCAAACCAAAGAGTGTGCCATTTGCTCTAAAAGACAAAGTTGAGCAGGAACTACTTAATCTAGGAGAGAGAGGTATAATTTAACACTCCCATTGGGCTACCCCCATAGTTCCTGTTATTAAGAAAAATGGATCCGTGAGAATTTGTGGTGACTTAAAAACCACATAAACCAAGCTGGTCTTACTGAGGTTACCCTTTGATTAGAGTTGGAGCTATTTTTTGACTTGGCATAGGTTATTTCAGCAAGCTTGACCTTTCCGATGAATACCTGCAGGAAATGTAGAAAGATAAACATTGCAAGGTCTGCTCCATCAAACACTGACTCTGAACAATTTATGACAATGACTATAAAAACTAGCAGATATCACCACAAGTAACTAGTTGGACATCTCTAGTTGATCATCTTTATCTTCCAGCGAGAGTGTTAGCCGATCATTCTTTGAAGGCTAATGGCCACTTAGTTATGCTACGGGTAATTTCTCTTTGTGGTTATTTTTGTTATTGTTGTTGTTGCTGTGATTCATCTAATCCTTCTTTAAGTTGTGGGTAATTTCTCTTTACTTGTTATTATTGTTGATGTTGTTGTGATTCATCATGTCAATGTATTACAAGGGTACATATTCATTTCATAGACAGTACATGCATGTACGCATGCGTACAATACCTGCATAAAGTCCAGAGTCGCCAGAAACGCTCTGTTGCTCTCACAAGTTGCCTCGTCAATGGTCGAGTAGGAGGTGTCTGTGGTTGCCATGGGAGACACACCACGTGGTTTGGTGAGGAAGTCAGATTGAGGAGACAGTGGTCTACAGCAAAACGAATAAATAAAAAATAAAAAATAAAAAGTAAAAAAAAAAAAGAATTGATGTTAATTGGGCTGCATTAAAAGGTAAGTCAAGGTGCATTCGCCCAAGCTAGAAAAGCCCTTGCTTCCTCTAGAAATCCTTCATGACAAGCATTCTTGACTATGTAACTTAAAATGAACACAACATAGTTTTGCTCACACAGCATAATTGTGTTGTTGTTTGTATTATTATTTATATTACCCCTCTGAAAATCTATGACAGTATATTTGCCTCTAAGATTAGTTTATTATTGCTAATAGTCTGTTTGTTGACTAGCTGGCAAAATTACACTGATACACTGATACACTGATACACTGATACACTGATACACTGATACACTGATACACTGATAAGGACTCATTCATTAATAGAAAAACTGAAACTTCACTGACTTATTGACTGCGTGTTCCTGCACATACGGCAGGTTCACTTTGTCAAGATAGACAATTTTGTATTTCATATTGGAAGAGTACTGGGCCAGCTCGCAAATACTTACGTAGTGGGAGTGGCTGGGAGGGCATAGTTGGGCGGAGATTGCACCATGGAATCCAACTTGCCTTGGAAGGAAGCACATGTCTGCTTCAAACGATCTATCATGGACCCTGGAGGTAGAGCAGTAACAGTGTGACAATTGAAATAATCAATTCTCTCTAGTAAGCCAGTAGTGTATGTAAATTGAACAAAAGATAAAAACAACAACATAACACAAACAAATCAGATACTGTATGGAAAAATATGTGTTGTCAGTAGGGAATAGAAGTCCTACCTTTGTCCACCAGTGAAAAAAAACACACGATATTCAAAAGCCGTATACTTTAATAATAGTTTTCATGCCATAAATGGTCTATCATTCAACTATAAATGAGACCACTCAACATCATAAAGCTTCTTTAATATTTACTATATAACATTAACCCATTATTAAATGGATCGTGTCATGACTCACGGAGCTCTTCTATCTCCACCAGTGCTCTGCCGACATCCTCCATGGCCTTCTTGGCTCTGTTGTCAGTCCTGATCATGTCTGCCTTCATGGAGGTGATCTCTCTGGACATCTTGGTCATACTTTCTGGTACACCTCCCAGGGAAGAGACCGTTGACTCCACTGCCATAACTGCACTCTCTAACCTCTGGTGGTTACATATATATATATATATATATAGTACTTATTACATGAGTCAGAGTGTGATATGGTGAAATGTTCCATGAGCAGGCTAATTTATTTTCAAGAGCCAGAGGTGAGTGAAAATAAATCCTGAGAGTGAAATATCTAGCCATATCACTCTGACAAGTGTAATAAGTGGTTTATTCCACACTAGATATCTTTACAACTGTAGTAAGTACTAGAGGAAGGGTAACTCACAGTGTAAAGTTGGTAGTAGGGGCTACTCACACCCAGCAGCTGCTCTAACCCCAGTTGGGTAGGGTAAGCCAAAGGAAGGTAGCTGTAAAAACCAAGTGACAAATTAGTTGGGGTTGCTATAACTACAAGGGTAATGAGCTTGCTCAAGTACGGTCATGTACCTAAAGATATCATTGTGAAGATATCTAGGGTGGAATAAATATATATACATACACACATACAGAGCAGTTAAACTTGAGAGAATGAGTTTGAATGGTCTTACTCCACTTATGGACTCTCTAAACTAATAATTTCAGAACTTTAGTATTATTTCCATAATATATTATTTTCACCACTGAATTATTAGATATGTTCTAATTATCTTATAATTTGAGCTATGAATGAGACAGGAACTGCAAATAAATAACAATATTCAATATCAGATACAGAATTACCAGCAGCTAATTCATAGTTTAGTATAAATTTATATTTGTGACCGTCTATGGGAAAACCGGGCACAACGCGGCGTGCGTAATATCGAGAAAAGATCGATCGATTTCTTAAAAATGTATTGTTTCAAGCCGACGGAAGGGAACGGTTAGGTCTATTTTAGCGGGAACGACTTAAGCTACGACGATAAAACTTGGAGAGCTCAATATCTGGACGCCGACAACTCCGTAAGTGCAAAAAAAAATTTTTCGAAGGGTGCCGCGTTGTGCCTGGTTTTCCTATAGACGGTCACATTTATGCAAATTTTCACAACTAGCTTTAGTTTTCTAAAGCTGTATTCAATGCTTTGTCTTCTTCATGGAGCAATACTTGCTGCATGATACCTCCTGTTGACTTAATATCTTCTGCACAGAATAATTTGCTTAATTAGGTGGTAAGAAATCATCTATACACTGAAGAAAAGGCTAGAGACAGCCTCTGAGACAGTATGTTGACAGAGAGTAAGTTCCTGGTTATGTGATAACAGGAAATTGAGCAATAAACACAATTTTGAGAATGTATTCATTTTGGGAAAAAATAAACTAGAAGTTTTCAAAAGTTGGAACTGCTATTTTGTGACATCAAACAGCAGCGCTAGACTAGTGTTCTATTTATATATATGAAAGTGAATCTTCAGTTACTAATAGATCATTAAGGAAATTGAGACTTACAGGAAATTGAGACTTACAGGAAATTGAGACTTACAGGAAATTGAGACTTACAGGAATGTAAGACTTGCTCAGTATATTCAAAGTGTGTCATATTTCAGAATAGATTTTTGTGTACAAGCGCAACCAGACGGAAATGTTTTTTTTTTTTAATGGTAACACGTCAACATCTTCCCAATTCTGTGCAAGCACATGACAGTATCTACACCACTGTCAAAATTACAATAGTCAGATTAGTCCTCAATCATAAAGTGACTTCTCCAACTGTGTGAAGCTTTAAAAAAAGCCAACTTTTTTTTTAAATGCTTTTCACATTTTCTTCAGATAATACCAACACGCTTGCATGTCCTCAACATTTCAGTAAAAGGCATAATAATTACGTGCAATCACTAAAACGGATGCAAATACCCATGTATTATTGACCAATGACTGTGACAACGGTTTATGCTTCAATATATATTATACTTCACAAACAAGCTAACTAATTTAGGTGTTCAGCAATACAGTTTCATACACATTTTCTAACACACCCACAATCTGCTCTTCACCCTAAAAAAAATAAACTCTAAGATCTTTCATTATCTTACGGATGTCCTATCTTCCAGGAAGCTGACATCCAGCAAGCTGCTGTCTGCCTCATTCATTGATGTGGATGATAACAGGGACTTCCTGCGAGGGGAAGAGAATGGATTAGCCATGGCTGCAGGGAGGGGGACATTGCTGACTTTGCTGGCTGCGGACTTCTGGGCGGGCAAGTTGGCATAAATAGCAGCTGGCTTGACAATGTCAACACCTTTAAGAGAATTTTAAATACAATAATATCACAATAATGATTTATTAGAAGCCAGGCATAATGCAACACAATATGAAATGGATTGCCCCTGTAATTGATTATTTTTCCAAGTCTTAACATCATAATAGAAGGTCCTGCCAAGACTGATGTCCACAGCCCATCATACCAGGAATCACCAGGTAGAATTTCCTCATATACCCTGTTATGTTAAGTTAAAAATTGTGTGGAAAAAAACAACAATTACAGACCAAACCAAATTCACTTTAAGAGGTGGATACGTATATTGACTCTGGGTGAGTTCTTGATGTATGGAGCTTGTTTCAAGCAGAGGTGTAGCTACCAAACATTTGCCATGCTTACAATAGTTTGAAATGCTTGATGAATGTACATCAATCTCTCCTTTCTTGCTTTATTTCTCTATAGTTCTTATGAACAATACGTTCAGGAGGTCACAGGAAAGACTGTCATTTGTGTACTCTTTCATACATAACACTATCGCTTACCTTTTAACATGAACTTAAAGCAAACCCCCAGATAGATAAGCTTGTTTCCAGTGCACTCTGCCCATGAGCTACATGCTACAGCTAACAGAGTAGTTCTAAACAAATTAAGTGATCCTATATAAGTTCAATTCTGACACTAGCCAATTCTTTACTCTAATTTAAAGCTGCCATTTTAACATTTAAGTGACAACCAAAAGGTATGCAAACTGTTAAGAATAAAAAAGGAGTAAGAATGACAAATGATGTTTATTGCATTAAGAAAGGACCAATGTTACTATTATAGCTATAATTACATGCAACGGCAAAAATAGCTGAGAACTTGATAACTGAAACCTGACTAATGAAATAAATCAACAGAACACCTCGTTCTGAAAAAACAAACAACAATTCACTCATGATATAGCCAGTGATAGTGCGATGGCTTATCAATCAGAAAAATATGTTTACAATTATGTGATTGTCAAAAGATAATACCGTATACTTTATAGTTGACAAAATCTAGATGACTTATCAAAATGAACTTACCAAAATGAACTTATCAAAATGAACTTATCAAAATGAACTTATCAAAATGATGATGCCTTACCAAAATGAACTTACCAAAATGAACTTATCAAAATGAACTTATCAAAATGATGATGCCTTACCAACTACTAAAATAGTACCTCCAATAATTACGCTTAGCCTGAAATGATAAACCCTGTGTATAAAGCTGACCATACTTAAATTCAAACCGTTGCCTACAATTGCTGACTGCTTATTTTTCCAGCTCACTCAGTAGTAATTTCCTCCACTATTATTGCTGGAAACTTGGCATATACATACTATGTTTCTTTCCTTTCCCACAACATGATGTGTATGTGGTGTGTGTGTGTGTGTGTACATGTGCGTATGTGTGTGTTTGCATGTGCTACAATGACCAGTTGTATTACAGCATTATACATGTGCTGTATTACATGTATACATGTGCTGTATTACATGTGTACATGTGTTGTATTACATGTGTACATGTGTTGTATTAACAAAACCAACAATCGTTTAATTTATCATAACAATTCAGCCACCTATAGACATCTCAATAGTAATAGCTGTATTTAGATATTGGTACTGTGAAACAATAAATTAAGACTCTTGGAAGCATAACAAGACGAGCGAGGAACCGAAAGGTCTGCCTATAACCTAATCCAGATGTTTAATCAGAAGCACAATTAGAGTAACAGGAGTGAGTATTATCCGTAAACAACAACAACAACAACAACAACATCAACAACAACAACAATAAGCCTACATATGCACCTGTCATTTCACTGCCTTCCCTGACGATGCTGTACAGAGCTGACTGTGCCTCTGACTTCTTGTCTCTCTGAATGGAGCAGATGACGTAGGGAGACGGGTAGGCTCGTGCGGTCGTCATGTAGTCCAGAATTTCACGCGTGGACTGGTAGAGTTTGTCCGTGTCCTTCTTCTCTTTGGGATACATTACTTGAAACTAGTATAATCAAAAGATGCAAATAAAATACAGAAATTTCCAGAATTATGGCTACTATTAGAATAAGCTCACAACCTTGCACTTTACCATCTGCTAATGAAGGTCTACGAACTGAAACATCTTACGGTATTTCAGTATTATACATGCTAAACTAATTAATCCACTTATTCTAACAAAACACATACAAAATACTATTAAAAACAACAACAACAACAAAATCAAACCACTTGAGTGCTGTGATCTATGTACCTCTATGTCTAAGTCGAACGGTATCTCCACGGTAGTAGCTTTAGTACCAGAGAACATTCTGGCAGTGGACCCACTGGCCACCAGTGAGGTATTGATATTAGTACCCTGATAGAAACAACAACAACAACAACAACAACAATAACAAGCAATCTCTCCCAGAAAATAAGACCATCATGGTGGCTTTTGCCACAAAATTATCATCAATTTCATGGAACTGGGAAATTCCGCTGAAATTTCAAAATATTGATTAGACCCCTACCCAGTGTAGTTATCAAATTCTCAGATAGTATACTGTATGTGGCTAGTACAAAGTAGTACTTATTTTGTACCCTATAATAGACAATGATAATATTATCGTTGGGCCATCAAAATTGTGCAGTATATGTACCATGTTCACGCTAGTGTATAGTAGTCTACAGGAATCAAGTGTCTGATAAACACTGCCTGCTGCTGGCTTGTAGATTTTTTACAATTAAAATGACACACCAGGTTATGTAGCCAATTTCAGTCTTCAATCATAAAATTTCACCGTCCTTGCTCTTTTCAAGGCAATGTTTATCAGACACTATATTCCTGGAGGCAACTACAGGAGTCTACCCAGTTAGATTGTGACGGCAACAATTTTAATATGCGATTATCACTCTGCATACCACAAACAAGAGTAGGAAAAATGTTTGTTAGTAAAGTGTTAGCGAAAAACAAACAGTAGAGTTAGTGTAGTCCTTAGAAGAAAAACAAAAACTATGTACGGAATGACTTTGGGCAGCTACATGTGTATACAGACGATACAGAAAAATACTGATCTATCAGTGAAATCCATTTTTTCCGACCTGCGGTAGAAGTATCCTTGAAAAAGAAGAATACACAATTAATTAATTTGTGGTAACAATTAAAAAGAACGTTATCCTTCCTTCCATCTATGCGGAATTACCGCCCCCAAACGGCAAAGCAAAGCGGGAGTATTACTGGCGCCCAGGTTACATTGAAATAAAGTTCTAAACAAAGTATACTCAGTCCCAGTAGCTCTCCTCAGCTAAACAGATCAATGACCTGATATGTTGTTTTGATCAAAAAATGTATTGTAGTAAGTTTGCCCCTCTAACGATGGTATTTATAAACTTTAGTAAGCAGCATATTTTAGATAATTTTATACTGCATCTTATGGGATAATTATTACATTATTATCTTCTTTTGCAGAACGCTGAACATAACTCAAGTACTCAGTGGTCTGGCCTCCATTATCGACCACGCCCTTCAAATATCGACCTTCCATTGAGTTTGCATGCAACGATTATCAACTATTACGCGATAATCATCACGTAACTTATTCCTAACTAGTGATGTGCTTGAGCACAAATAGCGAGCGAGCCTAAAACTACACTATTGTTAAACGATTGATTTTAACTTGTATCACTCAGGCTACTAAAATAAAGTCGAGTTTTTAAATTACGTATATACGGTAAACGCATTTAATGTCGTAGTAACCACTCCCCGCAACTGTTTGAATTGAAAAAAAAAAGCAACAAAATCAAAACGTTATTTAAACGTTTTCTTTGTGATATTCTTTAGCTAAGGTAGCTGTAACCCACAATACTTTCACACAACTGGACATACCTACGCAAGACTTACCTACGCAAGACTTACCTTAGTGGTTACTCAGTGGATCAAGTAAATACTGCTGTGTAGGGCTTATAACTATGACAAATAATGTATTAACGTACCATCGCTACTAACTCGAATAGAAATGGAACTCCGGTAAGTTTTTGAGTTTTAACTGCACTCGCAAAAGAATTCAAAGCGGTAATCAATTCAATTTCTAGGGTGATACGGGTAATGATCGATAACCAGAGGATTCTGTTTAGTGAAGTTTGGGACGGGGTCGAACACCGAGCTAATGCAAAAGTACGAGAGGGTCAAAGTACAAAATGACATACGTACATCCAAACATATAAACAAACAAACATCCCCATTTTCAATTGAGTTACCCCTATAAGTGTCGCTTGCTTCACTTGCTCGCTAATAAGGACTAAGCCTTCGTAATCTACGTATAAGAAAAACCTTTACCAAATGACTTCAAAAAATTCTTATGTGACAATTTTTTTGGGAATCCGTGCCCATTCCATACTTTTGACAGGTCGATAATTGAGGCTGACGTGGTCGATAATAGAAGGTTGATAAATGAGGATCTACGCTACCAGTGCTGACCGCGAGTAAGCCAGCAGAATTCTAAATGCGTATCTCAAATTAAAGGTATTTAACAGACTATTAATTACTAGCATCAAACTCTCAAGTAAGAGATAGTGTGGCCATACTAGTCTTGGCCCCAGGAATATTTTACTCTGCTAAAAATTGAAATTAACTTGTAGCCAGTGCAAGCTGCATGAACCTCCTGAATGATCCAGGCAAGTGAATTACTGGGGTAGACACCGAGCAAAAGTTGACAACAATCAAAGTTATTGTACCACTTAAAAACAAACACAGAGGTTAGGCTACACAGAGTCGGAAAATAAAAATAAATAAATAAATTAATTAATAAAAAAATAATAATAATAAAAATTAAAAAAAAGAAATGAGAAACAAAAAATAAATTTTATGGAAAAAATAGTAGCTATTCATTTTGCAACATTTTTACAAAACCACACTGCCACACAAAAACCCATATATATTTACAAACACTACACACTCCTTCTGGATATATCTAACCTTCAGAGTGACCACAGAGGAAGAGAGGTGTGTTGGAATGGCGTCATTCATGCTGTTGGAGTCTATATTCATGTACATCACTGCCTTGCTGGGGAAAGGAGACGATATATGGTCCAAGATGTCTGCCAGATACAAACGGTTGTCATAGGGACAAGTAGAGAACTTGCCTAATGAGAAAATAATGTAGGACAGGTAAAACCCTTCATAGTAATATACAATAGACCGTGTTGATTTAATATATATTACACATATGTGACAGTCTACGGGAAAATCGGGCACAACGCGGCATGCGTAGACGTCGCAAAAAGATCGATTTAGTTCTTAAAATTGTATTAAATAAGCCTAACGAAGGGAACGGTTAAGTGATATATAGCGGGAACGGCTAAAGCTACGGCGATAAAACTTGGAGAGCTTAATATCTGCTTGCCAAGGAGTGTGTAAGTGCAAAAAAAAAATTTTTCGTCGGGGCCACATTGTGCCCGATTTTCTTGTATACGGTCACATATATGTATATCATGTATTATTCATAAGACAACTTCAGGCAAAAATTTAAATGCTGTTTCTATTATTATTATTATGTGTGCTAATCTTTCATTTTCAACTCTAAGATCAGTCATTCTCAGCTATAATAATAATAATAATAATAATAATAATAATAATAATAATAATAATAATAATAACAATAATAATAGCAGTACATCTCTACTTGCCCCTTAAGGAGGACTTCGGCAAGAAGTTGTAACTTTGGCAACTCACATTCACAATTCTCTGGAAGCTCCTTCTTCTCCTTATTAACAGGATTGTAAACCTTCAGTACTTTCTTCTGCAGCTTTCTCTTCCAGCCCCTCACTATGAACTGCTCATGTCCCTCTATCGTACAGTCGCCAGAACTACCTCTCCAACCGACAGAGGCACGTAGAGCCTTGGGCAACGTCTTTAGTGGGAGGAGATCTGACACTTTGTCAAATATACGGCCAGCCTACAACAAACCAGAGAGCTTTAATTATGATATACCAATTTTCTTATTGTTTCCAGACATATTTCTACTGTATGCCGGGGTTCATTAAGGAATTAATCTATAGGAATAGGGGAGGTGGGGTGAGATCAAGCTTGCATTATCTCAAGGGGGTCCCAACTTCCATACCTAATTAAGATACGTAGAAGAAGAGACGGGCTTTAATTACAAAGACAATAATTAGAGCAGGGACAAAATAAGCCATACTAGTGTAGTGTGTGCGTGTGTGTGTGTGTGTGAGTGAGTGTGTGTGAGGGAGCATAGACACAACTGTGTCACTACTCGAAACCATTACTATGACTTAGTCTGACACTCGACAGAGAAACATCGTCAAATGGGTGGCTTTCTTTCAAGGTCAAGGCGTGTGCGTGTATGTGTGTGTATGAGTGTATGTGTGCGTGGTGTGTGTGTGTGTGTGCATATACGTGTGTATGTGTGTGAGTGTATGAGCTCTCACCAATGCTTCTTCTCTGCTGTTGTTTGGGTCAAAGAGAAATCCAAACTGAATGGCAGAGTTGAGTGCCACATTAAACATCGTCCCTCCACCGTCTTCTATATTCACCACCTGCACATATACCAACAAACTAAACCAAAGCAAAACAACTTCACAGGACAACAAACAAACAAACAAACACACAAAAACAACAAACATATCCGGAGCTAAAGCTTATTGTAGGAGGAGCTTTGGACTAACATGCGAAACATACAATCACCGTACCATTCTGCGCCAGAATTAGCTAGTAATGAATTAACAGGGAAGGAATTAATTGGTATTGAAATATGAATGTAAATAAGGAATGAATGAAGAAATAAAATTTAAAAAAAGTAAATAAATAAATGTCATTAACGAGCTAATGAATCATGTAAGGAACTAATGATCAACAAATAAAGCATTTATAAGTGAAAAAAAAAAATTATTTCAATGAAGAAAGTTTTAAGATAAATTAATCAAATACAATGTACTTGAAATTTTTTATTTATCGAGCGACAGATATGACATTTCAATCATAAGCCATCATTGATCGTAACTCCGCCCACCAATTGAAACACTCCCAACATACGTACTTTAGTATTCTTAATAAAGTGGATGTTAAAAGTGTCTCCTTCTGATACTGAGGTGGACTCTGAACTTCCATAGTAACCCTTGCTGACTCGCACGTGCAATGGTAGCTTATCGCTGAACTTCTTGACGAACTTGTCTGGAGTGTACTCCTCCTTCTCTATCAGGAATGTCTGCATGAGTAGAAGAAACAGACCAGACATTAACCCTCAGCACTTTCACTTGCCTTGACAAGACCTCATAAATACTGCTGCAGGAATACCTAAACTACTTGTTATTAATACCTTATGTCACAGAATTACATGGTAGACATACATACATAGGCAATCCCAGAAGTAAAAATAACAGCAGTAAATAAGAAATTATAATATTTCCACTTAATCAACACCAAATTAACGGTTATTTCCAGATACACTCCCAGCCTCCCTATTCTAATTAGCACAAAAAAGTGCCCTTCCCTTATTAAGTAAACCACACCCACTATTTCATATACTATATACACTCTCTCTCCCTCCCCACAACTCCCCCCCCCCCCCCTCCTCTCTCTCTTTCTCCTTCAAGCCCTCCTCTCTCTCTTTCTCCTTCAAGCTCACCTGTTTGTGGCCATATATATCTGTCACTGTTCTCTCCATTGAACCAGACAACTCTTAGCCTATATTATCTCTACAATGACAACTCTTCAAATGCTTCTCAGCTATATAACACATCATATTTATGGATGGAGAGCAGCTGCATTCTGTTCCTTATATAGAATTCCTTACTCCCCCCACACGACGTGAATAGTGTTCAGTTAACAAATGATGACCTGTTTATCATGATTCATTCTTGTAACAAAAACAATATAATAAATATGCCCATACTCTCTAGGTGTTTCTCTGCACAATATTTGGTAAACTACATTAAAACAAACTGACAACATCAGTTGTTATCTGTAACTAGTATATAGTTTATAATCACAATCGGCCACACCCACTTTAGACATGACATATAAATTAACTTGTAAATCCTCTTTTTATAATAGTAAATTCAAAATTGGTAAGTGAGAAATATAAAAAACCACAGAGTTGACGAAGATACTCTTCAGAGTCGAATGTTTGACGTATAGCGTATTGGCTCATCTTTCATCTTTATACTGCAGCCGAGATCAGTTAAAAATTGGAAACTCAATTCTACTCTATATGCCTTGGGTCCCCACCTATACATCCACACTTCCAGTTTTTAACCTATAAATTCTACAGCCTTATCACTTGCCCCTTCCAAAGCTCTAATTCATTGAGCCCCACCCCCCAGCCCCACCCCCAACCTTTGTATGAAGTTACTTACATCTTCTAGTTTGACTCTCTTTATAGGCTTGGAAGATCCCTACAAAAATAATATAAACAACACATCATTAAACCAGCCATACATATAATATGAATGCACCAAGGGTGCAAACCCTCAGCATAACTACGTAGCTATGTACGTAGCTATTACAAAGACTTTGTGGGCATGCTCACTAATCAATTAGCAAGCCAGTAGATTAGAGACCGTCAACAGTAACTATAAAAGTTGACAGTGTGCTGTCTAAACTCTTAAAAACAGCACAAAACATTTATAAAAATTGAAACTCCTGTTTATGTTGTAGCAGTGGTTTTTAAGTACTCAATGTTAATACTACTGTCAAAGTCAACTCCAAGCATTGATTAACTTTACAAGCCACTATTAGTCCAGCAGATAAGAAAAATTATTGTGACAGAGTGGACCAAAGCATGAAACTTGGTATGCAGGTTCGGTTTGGCATATATAACAGTATCAGAAGGGGTGCCAAAAAAAAATTGTTTAATTAAAATAAATTTTTTAAAGTGTGAAATTTTAATTAACAGCTAATTATGTAAAAGAGCTCAATATAAATTGTTTATTATAATGTATTGTGGTTTAATACTTTAATGTTAATGATTAGGAGTCACCTGATATTACAGGCAGCTAGACTATTTAATAGAACTAGCTACCCTGATAGCTAGCCAGGTGTAGCAAGTTTCAGAGAATTTATTTCAGTAGAATAAAACCATAATATTTCGGCTTGTGGAGCCTTCTAGTGGTTACTGAACTGAATGAGGGTGACTGAACAAGGAACTTTGTACAAACAGACGATACAGAACATGAGATCATTGTGTGGTGAGGCACAGCCCCTGGGAATGTTAGTTGGTGTTGGACAATTTCTGTGACATGTGAGTTGTACTTAGGAGGTGTGAAGGTGTTATGACTACACCTTCACACCTCCCAAGTACAACTCACATGTCACAGAAATTGTATAACACCAACTAACATTCCTAGACTCAACACTGTGCAGTAATTCTTTAGAACTTCTTGTTGTTTTTTCAAGTCACAAAATGTTATAGCGAAAGGTTACTATGGTATAGAGACCATGTACCAGACGTAATTTTTTAAAACTCGGCCATTTTATAGTAGCTGTGAGTGCTTGTTGTGAAAAGATACTGGTAATTCAGATAGTCAGAATGCGATATTAGAGACTACAGAAAATACCAGTACTTCTGAAATTGAGGTAGGAAAGTAGTTTTGTATTTGTTAGATAAAGTATGATCACAATGGCTATGTACTTATACTTTTAGAATGGACTGATAGATTCTTCTGAAGAGTTTCGTTTGTGCACAGGCTCGCTCGCCATTTGTGCTCGAGCATATCACTAGTGATAGAAAAATATGTACTGTACAGATGAAGTCATGTGCTAGCTTGCAGTTTCAAATAATGATATTGCCGTTGCTGTATATAATAGGTGTGGTCTGGGTATAGTCTGGGTGTGGCCACTAAGTAATCCCCTTTTCAATAATCCAGCCTACACCCCCGATAAATACAAATACAATGAAGCACTAAAGGTATGAACCCTCGGCGCTACTTTACACTAGCTAGCTATTATAAAATCATCTCTGACTAAAAGAATAAATCATCGGCTATTCTAATCAGACATCAACACTCGATCAACTTTTATCAGATTTATCTCGCTCGCCATTTGTGCTGAAGTAGTTTAGATAAACTAAAAAGCAAACACCAGACGGACTCTAAGTTTGTTGATGCAAACAAGATCTGTTTTAACAAATGTGACCGGATTTGTGAAAACCCGGCTAAACGCGGCATCTAAAGTTTTCTAATTTATTCTACCAGTAGGCTGCACGGGGCCTTGGGATGCCTTCCTCCTAATTTGGAAGCTGTAGCACAAGCCGTCTTCGCCCTACGCACTACAACACTTCAGTATTTTTGCTAAACTTATTATTGCTGATTTCGAAAAAACGCCCGGTAAAGGCGTTGCTAAGGTCAGGGGGCGTGCCTTATGTCCGTATACTATTACTGCGTGTCTCCGGGACACTATGGAATAAATCGGTTACAGGCGGATTGAAAGAAGTCTAAAAGGCTTAATGCAGGTCTCCTTAAGAAACTATGATGACGAGAATTGCGTGAGTACGTGAATTATGTAGAATAGTAAGTGAATTAGTTAGCTACAGTTTTTTCCCGGCTGTTAGTGAAAAGCCCGCCAATAATTTCTTAGCAACTCTCCGTACACGAGTCCAACCGTCTAGTGTTTCTAGCCTCCTAGTGTGAGTTCTAGAGCACGCCAGAGTTTACAACTGCGTCATAAGCTAGAGCTAACTGGTGTCTATCCATTTCTGCCATAAAAAATTTTTCGAAAAAAATCGACCCATAAGGCTTTACCCGGTGATACTGAAAAAAATTGTTTGCCGCGTTTAGGCGGATTTTCCCAAATACGGTCACAAATACACAATTCCAAGTAGTAAACCATCACTCCACAAACACCTGCAGAGTGTATACTCGCCTACTTCATTGGAGCATTGTTTTTATCATCAAAATATTTTACATATTTCCGAAGACGATTGCCACACCAAATTGGTATTATTAGAAATACTCCAGGAAGGTAAACGAGCAAACCAAAACTGTACACGAGTATAAACTGGTAAGGTGAGGTCAGGTCAGGTAGCTGAATGTACTGAATGAGCTTATGGCGTTAGACTGCCTTATTTAGAAAAAACAACAACTTTCGCTGAAGATGCAATATAACTAATATCACACTTGAAAGAAATTGCTGATAAACACAAAACATGTTTCATTTAAGGAATTGATCCACCACCGTAGCAACGTAGCAACCAATTTTAAATCAAGCTAGACAAGAGTCTGGAAGTAATTAACAGCAACAATTAAGTCCTTATTTCTAAGCTAGTACTATTAAAAAAGATAAAAAGTTTATGATATGATCTTCCACCACCCTAGCACTTACAGGTTTGGGTGGAACTTGGGGTATTTCTGCAATTGTTGCACTCCTGGTCTTCAAGTGTACAGGAGGAGGAGCTGGAGGGCGTATCTTTTTGGCATTAGCAGGAGGCACTGGGGGACCGCTCTCTATCGACATAGAATAATACAATTCACACTTTCTTTCTTAGCCCTACTTATATATATTCATTAATATTTTCTTTCTTTCACAGATTACCAAAAATAATTCCTTAAATTCTGTATAGCATCTTTAGCTGATTACACATCACACATACACCCTCACACACACACACACACACACACACACACACACACACACACACACACACACACCAAATTATACAGCTAGAATCTTTCTTCTTTTTTTCCCCCTATTTTATTCTCTATAGTTTTTTATATGAATGCAACAACAATGAGGCTTTCAATATTGTAAAGAAAATTTGCTATTATTAATCCCTTTCCTCTTTCCTTTCCCCCCCCCATATGAGGCTCTTCCAGCATTGTAAAGCCTCAGATGCTAGCTGGCAAATTCAATTACCATAATGGCCTGGTCCTCCTAATACATAGCTATATCCTTATCTTTTCACCACAAACAACTAAATATAGAAGCAAGCAGGACAGATCACCACCACCATGTTGCATAGCCACAAGTGAGCCAATCTGGTCCAGTTGGTCACCTTTAACAATACCAGAAGACTTGCAACTACTGGAGTGGACCAACACTAGATTGACTAGTATCATATGTAGGTAAGTAGCTATAGTAGCTGATAAAAATAGTATATATATATTTATACCATGGTTGCTGCGGTAACACCCATGGATTAAAAGTGATATTTTCCCGGTGATTTTTCCTGGGGCTATGATATTTTCCCGGTGCGGTGTCAAGCGAATTCTTCACGCCAGAAAGTTTACTTTAGCAAGTTACTTTAGCAAGTTTACTTTAGCATTGTAGCTGCCAGCTGTTATCTCCAGATCTAACTCTACCAGGGCTGCTCAGCAGTAAGCAGTAAAGCAGCTAGCTGTGGTAAATTCCTGTGGTATGAGGGCGGCAGGAGAGTTATATGTGGTAGGGCTGGTCCCATATAGGTGGATATGAGAGAGTAGTAGTAGCTGCAACTATGGTATAAAACAGTTATGCCATGGCAACATCGGGGTTATGGAATATCACCGCCCTTATCCCTAGGGCTTTGCCCTCGGGATCGGGACGGTTATATTCCATAACCCCTCGTTGGCCATGGCATAACTATTACATAACTATTACATATACGGTGGAACTTCTCTACAAAGGGACTCTGAACGTGACTCTCAACAACAGCCAACATGAATTGAAGAAAATGATCTTCACAATAGAAAATAACCTCTGAAAGCAGCCAAACTCGCTACAAGGATCAAAAGACTTGCCCCCATAGGTGGCCTTTGTACAGAGGTTTCACTGTACTTTAAAAAAAGAAATTGTAAAAAAAGACAAAATTGAAAAGAAAGAAAGCCAAATAATGATACAAGAATGAAAAAAGGAATCTACAGTTGAGGCAAATGTCTGTACATATATAAGTATGAATAGATGCGTGCATGTGTGTGCGCGTGCATGGTCAAGCATGTGTGCAATGCTTATTTGTGCATCCACACAAGTGAAAACAACAACAACTAATCTCAATGTTTAACAATACGGCTCATTAAAAACAACAAACATGATGATATAAACAACTCCAACTTCCAGTGATGATGGAACTCACACTGCTCGGCAAGATCTCTCTTACCTCTGACGGGCGTGGTTCTTGGTAAAGGTTGCGTGGGAGGACCCATCACCGTGTTAGAACGTTTGACTGTCACCGGCTTGTCTCCTTTCAAAATGCTCGCCACTATGGCCTGTGGGTGTGGCCTGCCGTCGCCTCTATTATCACCTAAAC
>WLWD01000601.1_pt1:0-132500 | contig 219668 bp, 166 predicted proteins | sample 6712731 | NCBI WGS metagenome assembly WLWD01 (sample SAMN12718690, study PRJNA576275) | sponge metagenome | isolation source: marine sponge | host: Mycale hentscheli | place: New Zealand: South Island, Marlborough, Capsize Point | collected 2014-11-01 | reverse complement strand
AAAGAAGTATATCAATCATTTCCCGACGTTTACGCACGCCGTGTTGGCCTAATTTTTCCAGCACGATCACACATGTTTAACATGTGACACTGTAAGTACACATTCGTAAATAATAATGACTATATACAAATGGGCGTGGCTCAAGAGCTGACATTTAATTTCCTTACAGAATAGGAATTACTATAATTGCTCAAGTAGAGACACTATCAGGGGTTCATAATCTAAAGGGGGCGGGGCAAGACTGAGCTTTCACTATCTTAATTAAGGGGGTCACAACTTTCATACATAATTAATTGGTAGATGATGGGGGGTTCAAGTTACAAAGACAATAACAAGAGCAGCTATTAACTTCTGATATAATCATTAGCAATCATCACCACTGCATGTTGAAGTGGTATACTTAAAATTAAATAACAAAATCTACAAAAAGAAACAACAATGAGATGTGCAAGACAGCACCAGGAGGCATTTAAACTACTAACTTATCCCTCTCATATATGGAAGGGAAACTCCCAAACAAATTGCTTACAACTACCCACTCACTACTAGTGATACGTGGCTAAGTGACTGATGTTTGTGTTAACCGATTATCGCCTAAAATTAAATTTGCAATCAATTACTCGCGCATACTCCGGAATTGTTTACAAGAATCGAGGCGGGGGTCCACGTGGCTAGAATGCTAGAAGCTTTTTCTAGGAGGCGATATGCTGCGAGGTAGACGGCGGCGATGTATTAGCAAGTTGGAGCTAAAGCTCTTCTCTACCCGCGGGCTAAGTTTCATTTGGTTTCCACGCGTTTGAAGCCTACTCAAGTGTGCACTCATTGGAGACTACAAGTTTGAAAGTAAGTCTGCCATTGTTAGCAGCAGCGATGTAAATGTTTAGGCTAAACCTCGTGTTTATATAACTAAATATTGTTGTTCTAAATGTTCACTAGCTACTTGCTTTAAAATAATTTTGTAACTGTTGATTTTGATTGCATTTTGTTGTTGTTGTTGTAACCAAATATCGATATTATAATGCATAACTAAGAATAAAATGAAATTGATATAAAGAATGTTGTGGTTGCAACTTATAATTTTCTCTGGTGATATTTTATGTAGCAATCAGATGGAACTCCACGTTGACAAAGCCACACCCCACAATCACCACAGTACCATGATGTGTCTGTTCTTTGTTGGTTATCTTGGCAAAGAACGCACCTCCCTCTCTTGGTACCTGAAGAGACCTTCTTCTGGGGATAGTGAAGGACCCCCAAAGAGTGAACAGGATAAGTTATCCTTCCAGGTTTTCTGCGAGAACAGTAGTTCCCAATGAGCTGCACAGCAACTGTCTCATGGAAGGACTTCAGTGACACTTTTGCATTTGGATAGCAATGATGATGCAGGATGGATGAGTTTGATATTGCCACGCCCACCAAAAAATTTACAATGTATCTATAGAACTTCCTACATTTCAACTTTGTTGCGTAATATCCTCGGATCTGGTCACCTCTGTCAACACCTCCCATATGCTGATTGTAGGAGGCTGTCGCAAGTGGACAGGAAAATGACTTCTTGGTTCCATCTCTTCGCCTCCTTAGAACAGTGGTGTTCTTTGCTGGGTCGTATCCAGTATACATGACAGTTACAAGTTTGTTGTCCTTCCATGCAGATGCTGCTATGTAGTTAGACTGTACTGTGATGATATCTCCCCTAATTATAAATGATATTAATATTCTAGAGCATATTAGAGAATATAATTTATATGTAATTTACCTGTTCTTCAATTTTGTTTTTTTTAGAATGTTTGGAAAACCTTTACGGTTAGATCTTGTAGTGCCACAGCTGTAAAGGCCTGATTTGTAGAGATCATCAAGCAGTCTGTATGATGTGAAGATGTTGTCAAAGAAAACGTATCGCCAAGTGTTGTGCAAATCTTTGGTGAGTTCTCTGACAACACTTGCTCCTAACCCATGTTCAGTTTGATTTTTCTTCCCTGTGTATATGTCCAGCCTGCAGAAGTACCCATTGGAGCTGTCCCCCAAGACCTAAACCTTCATTCCTCTCCTGATAGGTTTCTTGGGCATATATTGTTTCAAAGACGAGCGCCCTTGAAACTTGATCATCGCTTCATCCACAGCTACTTCCTTGCCTGGGTTGTACAGGGACTTGAATTTCCCACAGAGGTAGTTCATCAGTGGTCTCACTTTACCAATCCTGTCGTAGTTTGGATCAGTACGAGGATCCAGAGTGGAATTGCTCACGAAAATATCTGTCTCTTAAAATCCTATCGCTAATAGGACTGCAGCCACAGCGTAGTGAGAGGTCCAGAATCGCTTGCGATTGCAGCTGACAATCAATAGAAGCGGGTGCAATGGCGGTTACGCAAAAATGCGTAACCCGCGCTGTGAAACACCTTCGCATTTTACGCGGAAACGCGTAATTCAGCGATAATCGGTTAATGTTTGTATATATGCTCACAGGCAAACTACAACTTAAAGAATCAAACTTCCTGTCATTTCAACCCTGAAGTAAAGGTACTTAGCATGCTTGTGTGTGTGTGTGTGTGTGTGTGTGCGCGCTCGTGTGTGCATGTGTGTGTATGTGTGTGTGGCACATACAAATCCTATTACAGCATTATGCTCGATATTCCCTGGTGCCATTAAAAATACATCTAAACTCCACCCACAACTTTTATACAAATTACGTGCATCCTGTTGTGCTATGACAATTAACAAAGAATGTCCTTATCCAAATTTGAAACTGTGAATACCTCGTTCTTTAGTTTTCTACCATCACATTGTTGTTATTACTAATTACATTATGAACTATGTGCACTATAGCCCTGTAATGAGCATCACATCCCTATAAGGAAACTACATGATTAATACTGTACTCATTTTATGAGGTTCATGTACATGTTAATGGAAAATTAAGGGATTTCCCCCAATTATATACTGCCCAGTTCCACTATTACCAGCATAGTACACAAAAGGAGAGATAGTGTTAGATTTCTACTTGCAATACATACCATCCTTCACAACACCCACACCGAAACTCTACCCCAAAACCAAACCTGATTGTTGACTTCACAGAAAGCAAGCAGAGCATTCAAAAACTAATTCTATTTCTCTCTGACACTCAACTTAAGCCCTCAAGGACTAGACAAATGAAGTGATTGCTCCAATAGATTCTCAGACATTATTTACTTACTTATAATGGTAAAATTAAATTGTGATCATTTCAAAGACTAAACCAATCCCTTCCTGCTGCCACTCCAAACACACCCTCTCTCTCCCTTCCCATTCTCTTTACACTCTGTGAAACTACTACTCTGTTACAATAGCTAGCTGAATAAGGACAACAAAGTCCTGCAATTTTGACACAAAATAAAACAGGTACCAGCCTAGCAAGACAATGCAGAATGCTATGCCTTGCATTTGCATGCAACTATAGACCGAATTGTACCAACCAGACTAAATTATACTTCTGTCTCTTACCTGCAAACAGACGGGAAACGTCCCAAGATTGCAGCTCTCGCTCTGGAAACTCCGTACGACCAGCGTGCCCGCTTTTCTCGTACAGCTCCGGGTTCAGTCCACACAGCAGCAAGAAGGGGAGCAAACGGTAGTGTTCCAATTACTCTCAGGCCGTTTCTCTTACAGCTGCTAATAATTGTTTTGATTTGCGGGCGCACTCATCTCTTTATAGATCGGTTTTTTTTTTTTTGTCCCGTTGTTTCGCGCGAATTAAATACTTTACGGTTTGAACACGCCCATCACCCTTATTATTGACGGAAGTTGACGGGAAGGGAGGGGGGAGGGGGAATAGTGGATCACTGCCACCCAGCAGTCCCTCTATAAAATTTCGTACATCATTTTGACTTCACAACTTTTATAATTAGCAAAATTTGATATGTTTATAAACACAGCAAGTGTCTCTTATTTAATCAGCTTTAGTTACAAAATGAGATGTGTATAATGCACTATCAGCAATTGATAAAAACTAACAAGGCTTTTGGATGTGATAATATTCAGCCCAAACTTCTCAAGAGATGTCTTCTATCACTATTGGACACTGTCCAGTCTTTGTTCATAAAGAGTTTGTCAACTGGCCAAATTCCCCTTGATAACACCAATACCAAAATAATGGAAACTTGATGGAAATCACAAACTATAGACCAATAGCTCTTTTTGTGTACTATATCGAATGTCGCAAATCTTTAAAAAGATCGTTACTTTTACTTCAGCCAAAGATAACAAAACTTCAATATGCCGGTTTTGTAAAAGGGAATCTTGTTTATCACAGCTTTTGTCAACCTTTTCAACTATGTATGACTCAAATGATACTAGAAACCAGATCTAGCTATCTAGATATTAGAAAAGCATTTGATTCTGCCCCTCATAAAGAGCTTCTATTCAAATTGTGGAAAATGGGCATCACTGGCGACTTATGGCTTTGGTTTATAAACTACCTAACTAAACGAGTAGTTTCACGTGATTTGTCATGGAACAGACAATATAGTCATATCTGTGCTTATAAGGCTCTTCATGTCATTAGAAGAAGTGTACCATTAAATTCGTCAGTTGGTCTCAAAAAGCAACTGTTCACAAGTTTAGTGAAATTTCAGTGAAGCTACCGTTCACAACTCTAGAGCCCATATCATGAAAGACTTTCAAACATTGGAACAAATACAAAGAAATGCTACCAAATTATACTCTAAATGACTACAGGAATGACTACAAGTTTAAGACTCCTGACTTTAAACATGCTACCACTTATGTACGTACTGGCTTGAACTACAAGATTAAAACATGTTTTTACAAGACTGACTCTAACTAGAAATTTTTACTTTGTCAGAATTGTCCAACTGTGGAATGCAATACCAAGTGGCATAATTAATCTGGAGTTAATTGTCCGCACAAATAAATTGCAACTGAGAAAACATTTTTGGGAACATTTTCAATGTTATTTTGAGCCTGATAATTTATGTACTTAGCTATCACTATCTATGTCCATATTCTAAATGCATCAATTGTTGATTTTTCCCCTTTTACTTTAAAGAGCTGTTCCTTAATTGGTTTCAGACTCTCAAGTAGCCTAATTTAATCACTATCTTTCACCATGTTCACCACCCCATACTGTCAAAGATCACTGAAAAGCAAATTTAATAATAATAATCATTAATACATAACACACTCTACCCCTCCTAAAATCTACAGGAGGTACCTGTTGTCCCTCCTAGATTCATTTTGTATATGCAGTTCTTACTGTAACTTTTAAATCTTTAATGTTTAGCATAGTTAAGAAATATAGCTAGCTAAAAATGGTATTCATAAAAAACTAAATATGAGTGAAATACATGCCCCCCCATCCCCCCTTCCCTCCACACCCTCTTCCTCCCCACTTTGAAGAAACTTCCACCACCAACCTGCTAGTTAAGGAAATAAGATCATCAGCTTGTTTAACTAGTGATGGTATACTGATAAGTAATTGATATATCATTCCCTTGTTTTGTAGATTTGTCGCTAACACAAATACCCATCAATTTATCTCAAGCCCATTTTGAATAATAGTCTCACAATTAAAATAAAGCATTAAATAGACTTATAATAAAATGTTTAGCTACACACTGAGAATAAAATACATCAATGCCACAAATTGAAAAAAGGATGACACACAGAACATTACAAAGACAACAATATAATTTAAGCTATGATACATGCACAAATATATAGCAGAATTCACTAATACTGTTAAGCTGCTTTTTTCTTCTCAAGAATTCCTTTAGCTGAGTGTTGGCCAGAAATTACTTTCATGAGGCGAATACGATGTATTTTTGAAGTTATGCCAATTTCTTCCTTCAGCACAGAATCATCACACTCGAGCAGAATTTCTCCAGAAATTTGCTCAGCCACAAATTTCCCTACATACTGTTCCAGACCCATGGCAGACACCAATTTACCAATCTGAAAAAAAATACAACATATAACTTTTTATACAACTATTAAAGCTCTGAAGTTGAAACACCTTCATGAAAGACCCCTTACCAAACCACTGTGCTGGAATAGGGTGATAAATTGTTGACAATTGTGTATGAATAAATCAATATTGCAGCTATTAAAGTAAACATAATTCATATTTCAAATGAAGGTTAAACCCTGTTTAAACGTAGTTAACCAGGCCCTTCTGGAAGCCCAGCAGGCGGGGCTAGGGGGAGGGAAAACTGTAGATAGATATGAGGACATGCGGAGTAGGAGAGAAAACACGTGTAACTATAGAGAGCAGAAAGGAGACGGAGTAGAAAGGGATAAGTGAGGCAAAGCATTTGAAACGTTACCCACCCACCCACCCTCAGGTTGTGGATTGGGCGTACTCCACTAGTGGAGGAAGCAGATCCTTCCTAGTGTGAAAGGTGTATGGTCAAGTTAAGTAGTATTGGAGGCTTGATAGCACCCAAAGGCAAGGGTGCATACTATTAATTGGCCCAAAAGGGGTGGGGCCAATGTAACTCCAAGCCCAACACCAATACAATATAGATGTGACAGAAAATGGTGCAAAAGGTTATAATTACCCCTGTAAGTCTCTCGCTCGAACTATTGACCCTTAAAGTCAAGAAATTAGACATATCTAATTTAAACAATCTACTGTGACAAAATTAACCTTTTGGCCCTCTGTCGCTTCTGCTTTAGCCTTTCAGCCTACCCCAGCTTGCTTCCTCTATACCCCTTGGTTAATTAGTTGTGGTAGTAAATTTATGTGCTATTTGTCATATTTGTACACCCTAGCATACCCGTAGCCAGGGGGGGGTTCGGTCGAACCCCCCTTTTGAGTGACCGGAAGTAAATTATTTAGCCACACCTCACATTAACTTATGGTATGTCGACTTCTGGTTGATCGCGTCTAAATCGCAGTGGAATATTCTGCTATTTAGCTATATATCCCCGGATATACTTCATATTCTATATGTGGACGGCCTAGTCTGATTCCAAGTTTTCAAATAAACATTGAGCTCCTTGACTACAAAACATCCCTCTCGTTATGGCACTGATAAAGCAAGCTACGCTGCAACTATTCTTTTTATGGTGTGCCGTAATGTACTTATTTAGATAACTTATAGTACTAAAGGCCTATTCATGGTTTACTGTATTAATGGTTCACTGTTTGTGTACAATTCACGGTAGTGGTTAGAAGCCTGGTTACACGAGAACGATATAGCGTTAGCAGTTTACCTCTTATTACTGATAGTCAACAGTGTTAAATGAATTTATTAATAGAACACATAGAACGTCAGACAAAATTATTAGTTCTGGCATATTTTCCCCCTTCTTTTTCGCTTTTTAAAGAATAAACGAAGCCTAACCCCCCTGTGCAAACTCCTGGCTACAGGCCTGCCTAGGCAACAGTGTTGCTTCCTTACCTGAAAATCCATTGTCCAATAGTCTAAGCATGAAGGTAAGTCTTGTGTTGGTATGCTAATTAAACATAAATGTATAAAAGTGTTGTGCGTTACAGGTACTGTTGGCTAAAGAATAGCACTATGTAAAGTTTTAGTAGAAATAAATGTAATAGCTACCTTTACATAGCTTTTTCGGCTATTACGGCAGTATGCATAATATCTGAATAAGTTAGGTTCAAAGCTGTGTGGTAACTCCTCAGAAATGCCTACTTTTTTATATTTATTTTATTTTTTAGTCGAACAGTTCCAGCGAGTGGTTACTATGGCATTGAAACCCCTTTACCACTACGTACGTAGTTTTAAAACTCGATCGATTTTAGTTGTGGGAGTGTTTGAAGTTAAAATAATCACAATACTGTAGTTTTATGTCACCTAACTAGGAAGGCTCACTCGCCATTTGTGCTCAAGCACATCACTAGTTATAGCACACTAACGGCATTTGATTCCAGAGAAATGAAAAACGTTTAATTTTTAGAGCTATTTCCAGCCCAGTAGTTGGTTAAAGGATTGTCTTCCATAGCCTTATCTCAATCTTTTACTCACCTGCTCCACTTCCAGACCTTTCAGGAAGTCTATATTTTCATTCTCACTAGAAACTTTCTCAACCTTTGACTCAGACTTGTCCAGCTCTTGCCTCGAAGGTTTGATCTGCTCATCCGGGGTGCTCCCAGCTACTGCACCAGGGGTCGTTGCCAGAGCTACTAGCTGAGTATCCACTGACTCCATTTTCTTGGTGAGCATCTCCAACATAACTTGCATTCTAGTGATAGAAAATGATATTCAAAGGACAAAATGAAGAAAAATGTGTGTATATAATTATATCCATTTCTATCTAATAAGTTGACACGTTAATGAAAACTTTGGAGCCATCCAAGTTAGCTAACTTTAAAGTGTATTAATTAGAGATTATGGGGGCTGTTGCTAAGAAAGAAGAGAAATTCATTTTAATGCAAGTTAGCTAAGTAAGCTGAAAGAGCCAGTTCACATACATTGTTGAATCTTAGTCACACACAAAATGTGTATTTGTTTTCGTAGATCACTCAATACACAGCTATAGCAATTACCAAGCAGGTCTAGAGGCAGCATCTAAGTTAAACACTCTGATGATTCTAATTTATTACTACCTACCTTGACATGTCAGAATCTTCTGGTACACTTTTAGTTTCTGATTTCACTTTGTCTTTCTCGTTCCCTTCCTTCAATAAAAATATCTTCCCTGGAATTCCACTGTTATCAATGTCTTCCACAACCACTCCATTCACAGATTTCTTTGGAAGCACTTCTGAATAACCTGTGGCACGCTTTTTTGTAGTGGCTTTTGTCTTAGGACCAATTTTAGAATAGCCATTGGCAGACGGAGGAGGAGGTAATGGGACTTTACCCCCTACTGTAGAATACCCAGGATCAGCAGGAGACAATGGGCTGGTGGGGTTGCTCAAGTCTTTGTGAGGTCGAATGGGAGAAGATTCTCCTATTAAATGAAGACCTACTGTATCGTACCTGAATTTGGATAGACAATAATATTTTCTTTGATATGTATACCATTAGTGTAAGCAAAGAATTATACGCATACTTATTGATTACACATTAAGATACACTAAACAACTGACATTATTATCATGTATCCACATATTCTAAAGTAAACTGTTAATATTCATAGCTACATAGATATGAATAATATATTTTAATATGACTGTGTCCAAGAATTGGACAAAAACTCAAGTTTTTATGAATCAAACTTAATTCAAATTATTATTATTATTATTATGTAATGTCCTTATGCAGATTGCAGTAGATAGTAGCCACCATTTTAATTGAAAATAACACACAGCAAGAATATCCAAATCAACTGCGCATGTGTACCAAGTGTGGAGCCCCCCCCCCCTCCCCCTCATAATGTTTGGGCACAATTTCTTACATAAACATTTTTAAACCATGAAAACAAAAACAACATGCCCTTGGAACTCCCTTTACTGAAACATCTTTCTGCATCACTGAAAACTATATAATTATAATATATTATATATTATTATATCCAGAGTCAAATTCAGGGGTGGGGGGGGGGGGGGGGGGGGGGGCCAAAGTGCCCCCTCCCACCATCCCTTTCCTTCTGATTTTGTATTCACACTGTTAATTTGCAACTATTTTCATGAATAATTATCACATGAAGTTAAGTAAGTGACAATTAAATGACTAATAAATTGTCTTACCCAATCTGACCATTATATCAGAAAATAAATCAAATACTCACCCTGCATCTTCATCTTCTTCAAAAAATTTCTTTTCTTTTTCTGACAGGTCTCCAGCTTCTGTCAAGGACAAGTGAGCAGATGCGTTTAAATCTTTCTGGATATTTACATATGTACGGTCATCTGCAGAAGATATGCTGATCTTTTTCTCTGAAGGACCCTCTGAGCCAGAAGGAATTTCTTTTTCTCCACTGAATAAACCTGCAGTATCATCGTAATAATGTTCTGGTCCTTCTTCTGTAGTTTCTTCAGCGGCAATTAAATCCTCGTCTTCATCCTGATAAGTCCATCTCTGAACTATGACCTCTAAGGCTGCTATATCATCATCAAGGAGAAGATCAAAAGAAGTCGGACTCTCCGTGGGTATGGGCAAATGACTGGCTTGACTGGCTTCTTCCTCTGTCAAGGTTGAAACATCCGAAACGACGAGTGCCGTTTCTGTTTTGCATCCCATTATGGTGGCTACTCTAGAACGTGAGCCTATGAGAAGATGATTAAGGGGCAAGACTTACAAAATGTGTAATATTTATAATTTTTTATAAATGTATTTTTGTATTGAGTACTATTGAACATTTAATAAAAAATTTAGCTGTTAAATAAACTCAAAAAAGTTATAATATTCTGGACTGATTTATAAATTACAACAACAAACACTTGTAAACTGGGACGAATCATACACAAAAAGTACAGTAATTGTGTAAACAATTTCCTGAATCTTGTAACAGTGAAGCTATGCACATGGTTACAGCTAATAAAAACCATTCGCATAAAAATGATTTACCTGGAAATTCTGCAGTTGCTGTGGACTCATCTACAGCACTTGGATACACAACCACTTGAGTCGGGAAACTTTGCGATAAATACTCAACAAAAGTAGAGAATTCGACCCTCACTAGTGATGGCTTGGTAGAGAACAGTCCTTCACTAGAGTCCAAAATAACTTTCTTGCCTTTGGTTAAGAGACTGAACACTTTTAGACCTCTCTTTGCCTTGAAAACGGATCTATTTGTGTTTCCGACAATGAGAACTTCACCTTCAGAAATGCTATTCTTGTCCTCTCCAGCCACAATCTCTTGCTTGGCGTATATTAGTTTCGGTACAGAAGGCATGGAAAGAATTTCAGAAACCGTTTTGAACTCATACCCATTCAAACTCTCTTCATAGTCTCCTTTTGGATTGTATATTGGCCCCATTTTGATCGGCAAATCGATGGGAATTTTGTGCATCATGGAATCTTCATCTCTCACTGTCACCATTTGCGAGTGGCGAACGGAGTGCAGCAAATACACATCATCAGTTGATATATTGACATCAGTAGTATCACTGCAATAGCCCTGCAGGATTTTCATAGATACTGGTATTGCGTATGAGTAAGAATTTACAATTTCGCCGATTGTGTAGAAATCTTTATACTCGACTCCTGCTTCATCGATGTGACCAGACATGTCTTCTGTGGTCGTGGGTTCAGCACTGGATATTGATGTGTCATTCTTTGCTAGCAAACTTGTTGACCTTCTTGTCTCTTCAGGCGAATTCTCCATGCTGGAGAGTGAACATTCAGACACCACATCTTCCTCGTCAATCATCTCAGTTTTGCCCTGGTCATTACCATTACTAACAGTGACGATGTCCCGTCTTTCAGTTTGAATAGTCATTCGTTCTTCTTCTTCTTTGGCATCTCCATTTAATACCAGTGGCTCTTCTGCGGTGCTTTCAATCGGGCTAAATCCTACTTCTCCATTTTCATTAGCTTGAGTGTTCAACTCTTTTTGAGGTTTCGAAACACTTGTAATTTTCTTGCCAGTTTCTTTGCTATATTTGGGTGAAGATTGTTCTTCACAGCTTCCGTTAGGCACTGTAGGAAGTTTCCTGTCAGTGGCATCTGGTACTGGTGGGAGTTCTCGCTTATTCATCTCTGCGGCAGAAGAAGCCCCATTAGCATCAGGTACTGGAGGTAGTTCTCTCTGTGATGGATCCTCATTGGTATCAGGAACAGGTGGAAGCTCTCTCTCAGTTGCCACTGGAGAAGACTCAAGAATGGATTGTGGTTGGTTTTTCTTAAATGATAGTTTACGCAGAACCGGCTTGCTACCCAGACCGGGAAGCTTTCTAGGGGCATTTTCGTTGTCTTCCTGAACATTGCATTCGTTGAGATTTGCTTCATTCGCAGCCATGTTGTTTTCTTGCAATGAATTCTTCTTTGCATTTTTCTTTCCGAATTTACCAAGAGTCATGGTCCCTGCACTTAGAGCTCTTGATAGTTTAAAAGGCTTAGCTGGAGGTCTTGGTTTGGATGGCACCACTCCATTAGGAAGTGATCCAGAATCCTTGATTGGGGCAGGAGGAGGTGGAACCTGACAAGATCCTCTAGATTTCTTTAATTCTGTCATTTTCAATTGATAGAAACTTGTGAACTTTTAGGCGAGCAAGTGTTTGGTAGCAAGCTACTGCAGCACCATCTAGTCATGATTTTTAGTAAGATGGTTCATGAATTGCCTATAAATTGTAATGAAGACCAATGAAACTCAGTAATCTGTAATCTTAGACTACTCACTGGACATGAATATTTCATTATCCAGCAATTTTCCCAAAGCTGTTTTCCACTATCTCGTTCTGCAATTCTCGCACGCCGCGTACCAACAATGCGCAGGCTCTACCAAATGTTTATCGGGTAAAGAATCGTTAACAAGTAATGCATGTGTGTGTGTGTGTGTGCAAAATGTAATGTTTATGTACACACATGTGATGTATGGTCCATATATATTAGAGTTCGGTGTAACAACACGATTAGTTAACCCATACTATTGCATGTAACCCATACTACTGCATGTATACTTAGTAAAAGCCTGAGAAGCAGCCTTTTAATACTAAGCTTCTCTTCTCGTTTACGGCTGCAGTAAATTCCCCTGCCATAGCCATATTCATTGAAGCGCCACCATTTTTGCCTGATGAGGGACTTCCATCAGTAATTAGGAAAAGATCGTGCACTGACGCCCCTCCTAGTCTGGCGACTTTATAATGGCCAACAAAGAAGGTAAAGGGTCCGTTCCGCCAGACTACGCCCCTCCCACGCGAAGACGTGGCAACTCCTGATTCCCACCACAACTAACTATAGCTATATATAGAACATGTTCGTGTAAAACCAACCTGTTCGTGTGTAAACAAAATGTGGAGATTGTGCGGTGAGATTGTACGCCTTGCGTGAGGAAAAAAAATACCTCACGATAAGCAGAAGCCGTGGCGGTAGCCGGGGTGGCGTTGAGAAGTGAAGCCAGCGGGTGGTTGGGGTGCAAGTAGGAGCGTCCACCGCCGCCTCTTCTTTCTGCGGTAGCAATCGGATGGACGACTTGGTCGAAAGAATAAGCAATGCTGTTGGTCCTAGATGGATTTCTTTACTGTTAGAATTGAAATTAAACCCAGATGTAAAATCAAGGATAGAAAACTTGCATTCTAATGAACGGAGACCTAATATGAAAGATGAACTGTGTTGCAGGGAAGTGTTAAACTTATGGCTAAAACAACCTTTCATTAAGGACTTGACTGAAGAACAGCAGATGAAAGAGCTTCTTAGTATCATAAAAGGGATAGGATATCTCAGAGAAGTGGCACTGGAATTAACATTCATGTACTTCGTGGATAACAGAATCATGTCTGTTACTAGGACAAAACCTTCTATGGTGGAAAGCCTTCCAATTCAGAGAATGGAACATGGAGTTCGATATCACAGTCGAACACAACCTATGATGGCTTTAGCGCCACCTGGATATGGAGAGCAGCCTAGAACAGCTCAACATGGAGGACAGCCTAGATCTCTAGAATTTGATAGGCCACTGGGAGCAGTAGACTCTAATAGGTATGCTGCTATGAGTACATATGTGGAGCATAGAATTTCTTCAGTTCCAAGATCAACGGAGGTGTTGAGAGGGCAGGAGTTAGTGAGTGCGTCTGGAGAAGTTCTGCATGCGTTACCACTGACCTGTCAAACTAATGGGTTCACAGTTACCACTGAAGCTCCTATTGCCATAGCTCCTGTTATAGTTCGTGACCCATGTGATGAAATCATTTACGTCAGAGATCGTTACCATCGGTACGCCTTGATGGACAGCTCCCAGCGTTTGCTGCGATGCACGTGGGATATATTGCCACAAAAATTAAAAATTACTAAAGAAGCAATTGAAAGATTAGAAAAAGAAAAAAATTTTCAGGAGCGGTATTATAAGCTGTTTATGGAATATGTTAGACAACATGGGGAGAATGCCACGTTTGCCGAGCTTCGTAGAGTTCTACTAGAATGTAATGAGAATTTAGCTGTATCTATAATGGAGGAGAGATTACGTACTAGGAAGGAGCTTGTTATTAGTGCTGTTGAATATGATTTTTTGTCTAATAAAGATTTATAGTATCAAAATGTCAATTTTGTCTCTTGGGGTGGTTTTGTGGCAATGGATGGACAGACTATAGCTACCTATTATTTCCTTTCACTATAGATCTTGTGGGGTTTTTTTGTTTTGTTTTTTGTTGTTATTGTTGTTTTATTTAATTCTTATGATGTTTGGAGTAATAAGAGAAAGAATAGCCACTTATTATGACTATTATTGGTAAGTGATTTCATCAAGATGATGGTTTCACTTCTGCTGTCTGGCATCTTGTTTCCTAAAGACGTGTGGTGTCGAATTAGCCGATAGCTAATTTGATCTTCAGATACTCCTAAGTAGACTCCTAAATGGGTAATGTTTCTGATTGCCAATATCAACTGTTACAGAGGTCAACACTCTGGCATGGAATCTTGCACATTTGCAGACAAGCAGCCAACACACACACACACACACACACAGGCCCCATAAATAGCTACCATTTGCTTGTTCACATTGTGGCTACAATATACCAATCATTGTATGTGCTACTGTTCATGTGCTACTTAAGTCTACTTTTTATTATTATTCCTGAAGCTGCTTAGGATGCCTACTAAATTACTTTTTCTTGAGCCATTGTCCATTTTCTAGGAGACATTACGTCTCCTAGGAGTGCCTGTTAGGAGATACAGGGACCTAGTAGTGATTTTATCATGGGTGAGGCGAACATCAACACCAGTTATAACCGATAAGTATCACTATGTGTTTCTTGATGAGAAAAGATATGAACAAGCTAGCTTAAACTTAATATGAATTAAATCAATATCATCAGCAATAAATATTTGTACAAAGTGTAATATGAAATTTGACCATTAAAAGATAATAGAGTTTAATGTAATATATAATAGCAAAGTTACTGTTTTAAAATTTGGGAAACTTGCTTCTCCTATATTGAGAGCTACTAAATTCATTTGCAATTGTAATGTAAATCTAATGTATCAGTAAGATCTTTATGAACATTCATTATCATTAATGCATTCAGTCTTGTTTGGTGCATTGTTGTGAACACAAATAGTTCTTGAGCAGAAAACAAACATTCACTAATAGCATTTGTAGCTGGTACAAGTAGCAATAGATGAACGACTTCTACAATTTGAGAGAAAAGGCTTCTTTCAGCTGCTGACATTCCTTTAACCAAACTGACTATTGAATACAAATTCATACCAGTATAAATATTATAGATGGTATGAAACATCTTCAGTTGAGCTAGAAAGTCATCTTTCACTATGTCTCTTTTGATACAACTCTTCGTCATAGTGGGAATAATTTCGGTCTTCGTGGTCACCCTTTAGTAGTAACATCTCAAGTTTGCAATAAATTTTGTATCCATCTTGATCGTATCTGTCTTTGATACAATTTATCACCATAAGTGTTTCAAAATGAATAACCCTGTAGTACTCTTCAGTAGTAGCTAGTATGGTACCACTGTCATTGTTAGAGTCAAAACGTATTGCTGATAAACTAATTTTTTATTCTGACACTGGTTGCTAGCTAATTCTCTCATGAAGATTTTTTTGCCAACACAAGAATAAGTCCTATGGGTGTGGCTTCATAGAAGTCTGGGTGAGGCAGTCAACTCACCTGCCTCACCATGTGCTAGGCCTATGCTCTACTGAAATACCTCCAGGAGCCTATATTAGCTATATTACAACCATTTATGAAGTCTCTGTATTAACTACATTACAACCATTTCTGATGTCACTAGTGTGTGTGTGTGTGTTTGTTTTTTTTAAATATTTTCATCTTTTTTTTTATTCCCCATGCCCTACTAGCCTATTATTGGTGACTGAAAGTGATCACCCCTTCGTAGCAGTTGATTGACATAGTCATCCATCAAAATGGACATGTATAAGTATAACTCTGTCAATAAGTATGTAGCATTTTTCTAAATCTTATTGTGTTTGCATGCAACCACATTATTTGGTTTCACCACATGTCTGAGGATACAAATCATTACATAATGTTATTATGTCCTGACTAAGCATGAGGACATTAAACCAATCTATTGTGCTTTCAGCGAATTCTTTTACACGTTAACTTGATAAAGCTCAAAATTATCATCTTTAATTTTAAGAAGAAATGATTGTGAATGTACATGTGTGGAGTCAAAGTCAATTGGCAAAACCACCCCTTGGTTTTCATATAGGAAATATACCTTCTTGCAAAAGAAATTTACCAAGTCTATATACCATGACAAGTGCATCGAAGCTGTAGAATGAAGAATTAATTTACTATTCAAGAAGAAAATTGTATGTGGGTTTTAAGGTGAAGTGTTGTAGTGGAGCCTGCATGAAATATATGAATTATAATTGGATTCAATTCTTCCAGACCTAGACAACCTGAAGTCCAGAGAGCCTTTTAGCTAACAAGCAAGGATTAGTTTAACTGCTGAATCAGTGTGGCACAGGTCAGGCTCATGTACTCCTAAACAAAAACTTCTGCCTATTGTGAAGTATTAGCTAAGCCAGCATAATTTGATTTATTAGACCCTATGCTGGCATATTATTCTCATTTGAATTCCTGACTGAGAAGGATATAGCTAATAGATGCATATGTATTATTAATAATAACACACAAGAAATTACTAATACATCTAGAAAAAATTGTAAAGCTATGTCAAGCAATTTTAAACATGCCCATATGTTAAGTACTAGCAGAAAAAATCACTGAATTGACCAGCTGTTATGTTATTATTATGTCTTATTTTGCCCTGTCAGGAATGGTTGTGACTACAGAATTTAAAACATCTGGTGACATAATACTGAAGTGGGTGTGTACACAGTGATCGTGTCATATGACATATTGAATGCAACTTTCTTTTGGAGTATACATGTACAGTAGAACCTCCCTTATCGGGACTCCCAAGTTACGGGCACCTCCCCCTACAGGGCAGCTGCTATGTACCTTGTGGTTAGGTAAAGTATCCCAACTAGCAAATTTGACAGCTGCTTTTGGATAGGCAGTTGAGCTGGCAGCACTATTTTGAATGCATTCTGAGATATGGGCAAATCTGAGGTACGGGCACCCCTTGAAACCAAGGGTGCCCGGATAAGAGAGGTTCTACTGTACATTATAATTATGTACATTCACATTTGCACAACATAATTATAGTTTTCAAAACTAGCACTATGTTACAATTCAAATTCTCGTTAACATTTACACAGACACACCAAGCTAAAAGTTTAGAATATACAATATGTCACTTATAAACAATGAAATAGAAAACTGATCCTTTCAGCTATCTGAGACTACTAACACTCATAGCACACATGCTTACTTTAAAATAGAGTTAAAATGTAATCGTTCATCTTCTTCAATTACTTTTGAAATATATTCTTCTGCATAGCGATAGTAATGGCAACACTCATCTCGTTTGCGATAGTTATACTTTCTGGCTTGGTACACAAAGACTAGTAAAGAAAGAATACCGATGACCACATTTGCAGAATAATAAACAATACCGCAACTTGGCATAGTGAAATGGCTTCCATAGAGCACAAGAGGTAATATAAACAGAGCACCCAAGGCTCTGAATGTACCCTGGACTGCGAAACACAGCCCCATAAAGAGCCCCTTCATGGCTTGAGGACTTTGAGAAAAGATAAATTCGTAAATGGATGAAAGCATCATTATATTGACGAGAGCTATAATTGCCACTTCAATAGAAACTGTAACATAGAAAATTTTCCAATGAAACGATTCACCTGCATGAGTAGTATTTTCTGTTTCGAATATATTATATTCAATCTGAGGATCAAACATGCAAATTATTTCTCTGTCCTTGACATGTGCAAATACATCCATTCCAAGGAGCACCAGTAAGGATACAATCAAAGCCAGTAAACCCATTCCCATTCTGGTGAAAACTTTTGGAATGTAGTATGAAATAAAAGGTCGGATCAAGAATATGTATATGGGATATAGAATAACTATTTCCACAGTGTACAGGATCCCACCATCAATAAAATGAAACGCTACCTTGCTCTTTAAATCAGGATCTTTGAAGTAACTATGATAGAGTTCTTGCAAAGCATGAGCTTTGAAGACATAGGTTACTGTGTGTGCAGATACGTTCAGAAAGAAAAATGCTCCAGTGTAGATCAATATCTTTGTTATGCCGTAGAAAACTTTAACATCTTCAACCTCTTCTGTCGTATAAGGTCCACCATATCTTTTCTTTGCTAGGTCCAGTCTTGAAGGGACTTCATCACCACAGTATGTGAAAGCGCTACGATTGATTGGAAATTTGTGTTGAAATGCAAATTTACTTACCCGAAGTACTAATTTATATGGGTTTGTGGCTACTTTGGGATTTATTACGAACCAATGCTCATTTCTCTCTGCAATATACAGAGAAATAATTGCAGTTAGGGCGATTGTTGTATATATGGAGGCAAGTATATAATAGTATGTGTTCAATAATGTTTTTGAATTGAAGTTAATCAATTCAAAAATAAGATTAATGACGAAGATTACTGAGAAAAATATCCAGAGATACCACTGTATGAAGATGACGTGATCCTCAGTGGCACGATCATGAAGCTGATCCAGTCCAAACTGAATGACATTGGCATTGAACCCAACTGCACTACAAGCCAATAGAAGAAGTCCAAATCCAATCAGGAGGACTCCAAGTAAAACTAGAATTAATCGAGATACATTGCTCAGGTCCAACTCTGGTATACTAGCTAGGACTCCACTCCCAATTAAAGCAGGAGGAGTTCCAAATATGCACATCAACAGTGAAGAGGTTATAGCTTTATACCGACTAATCTTAATATCGGCCAGAAGTCCTGCTATTGGATAGAAGATGTACAAGATGGCTGGAAAGCTGATGGCCACGATACCTTCATACTGAATGTTCAATTTCAAAGGAACTACATATGTACCCAAATTTGCTATAATGTTATATGATAGAGACACCAGAAAAGCCCACGCAAACACCATCAAAACAGACTTGGATTTGATATACTTTTTAGTTCTTCTGTATCTATCTGTTACAGTTTTCAATCGTGACTTGAGGGATTTGGTACTCCTTGCAGAGTCAGACCTGATGGAGACCACTGAGCCAGCTTCAGTAAAAGCTTCCATATCACTTTCTTATGCGAGTTACTTGACTGAACTATTGCTTATTTTTTCCAAATTGAAACCAAAGGCAAATGAACTTTGTGAGCATTTTACCTCACTGATTATAGAGCAAAGTGCCTTCTTATTATATATATATATATCAATTTTTATTCGGCGTTTAATTAACACCAGGGCTTCACATAGAATAGAATAGCTCTGGGATTCCACCCCCACCCCCCTCACTCCCCTCTCCCCCAAGAATTTTTGGAAGTTAATTATAGCTATTGTTGAGTTCTATGAGTAGCAAGATTATAAGATTTGGTGTCACCATGCAAAAGTATTTTAGCTACTTGTTTTTTGTTGTATTACCATAGCTACAATGGTTTTTAACTATAATGCTGGTCAAGCAATTCTATATTAGATATGCGAACTGATGCAGTGGGTGCACTGCAAGCATAGAGATGATCACTGTTTTAAAACAGTCTACTTTGCTATTACTTCCAAATAGCTATTATTTAGCTACTTTTCACTAGTTTAGAACACAAATTATTTGAACATTTTGGAACTAATATTTTACTTGCAAATGTTGTGTACAAAACTAGCTATTGTAGTTTGTTATATGTCACTTTCAGAGTGAAACTTAACTCATGCAAAATTACAAACATTCTCATAATTATGAGAGTCTCACTTAATTATTATTTATTGATATTTTTAAATAAATTCTTAATTTTTTTTTTGCATAATTCCAATAGTGTGATTAGCTAAAAGTTAGCTATGATGCCATAGCTATGGTAACATAATAGGGGCCCCTCACAAGCGATAGAGCCAAGTTAAAGCTAGATTGAAACTTTCTCACTTAAAGGGGTCTGGAAAAAAGCAAAGGAAAAATGTGAAAAAAATCTTAGCTTTTCACATTTTTCCTTTGCTTTTTTCCAGACCCATTTAAAGTGAGAAAGTTTCAATCTAGTTTTTTATGAAGGATTAGAACTTGATAATAGTAAAGATAGAGCTTTAGAAATTTCCTTTACTGCAAAATTGTATGGACTCATTAAAAGCTTTTCTTGGTTCGAGGGCTCTGGTCTTATATTATTAATGGGCAATACCCTAAAAGATTTATAGCTGCATGAATGATTAATTGATGTCATGAGTATTACAAAAGTTTTAGTTTCATAATATTGTACGTAATCAATCACTTGAATATTGTATCTTGACTACTGGCATGTGTTGTGCATACATGTCAATTCCTAGTATATGAATATACCAAGTAAAAGTCAACAGTGCTACTACCAGTGCAAATAAAGTGAACTTCCTTATTCTGAAAAAAAACCTCTCTTGAATGTGTACGGTATATATGTGACATAATAAACAATAATATTTCAACAGTATTTAATGTGACCATTGCCAATGCTATTTAACTTTCTATAAGTTATGACGGAGTATAATATAATATTTTGTGCTGATAGGAACATTCTGTAACTAAAAATTTAATTGCAAGTCTATTTTGAATTTACTGTAAACCAATTATGTCCCAAAATATATAGACAGATAATTACTGATAGCCATAGAAATAACAGTAAATACAAAATGCATTCTAATAGATAGAAGAGACCAACAAGAATTCAATGTTAGAACTTTGTAAACTGTGATGGTATGGAGCTCATTAAAAAGCTTTAGACTTTAGAAATCCACACCAGTACAAATTGAACAATGATAGCATTTGGCATATTTACACACTCACCCCAAAGGAACAGGTGTGACAGCACCAGTTATCGTGTATGACATAAGACATACATGTGCACCTTTTTATCTGTGGAAGGTCATCGCGCTGCGCCATCATCAATAACGCGATTGTTTTTTTTTTAATGGTGCGCGTGTATTAGATTGCCGAGTTCAACCCTTTTTGTTTTCTCGTTCTGTCGCTTAGGACCAGTGGAGGTGGTAATTCTGAATTAAGAAAGAAGGAATTGATAGCAGCCGCCATGAACGGATTGTGAATACTACTTCTACCGAGGTAAGTTTATTAGTACCGGTTTTCAATGTCTGGCTTGAGTGGCGGGGTCTAACAATGACTTCTTTTGGCCAAAAAAGTTTATTTCCGTGTTTATGTTCATCTTCTGAACATGTTCAGCTTCTAAACCTTATTGACAAAAAGTCTTTTAAATACAAAACTTCCAGATAAATTACTTGAGCTATTTAAAGCTTTGAAGTCTTTAGGCTTGGTGTTTAGGTATCTTTGAATGGTACAGTGAGGTCAAAATGTATAGACATTAAAGCTTGCTTCTCAAGTTAAACCCAGAGTTCTCACCTAGTGGCTGTAATGAGACATGAGTTCCCATGAGGGTTAACCCCTGAAGGGTCGATCTATTCATTAGCAGCAATAAACAGTGATTGCGCAATACCTGAAAGTGTACCAACTGAACCTGGTGGTAAATTAGCGTTCTATTTGTATAAAGTTTGATTTTATTCTGCAAAGTTGGGAAAGGAAATTAGCTTTGCGATCTTGTGACCCATCAGAATCTCCCTCTTCCCTTCTAACCTTTATTTCTACTGGGGGTGCGGTGCATTATATACCGGTGAGACATTGTAGTGATCATAATTTTGGAATGTCTCCTCATTTGGTTTCGTAACATGCATACTGTACTCATGATCTGTTGTGTTGTCACTATTGATGGTGTCAGGATGGGGTCATTCGACTCCTAGAAAAGCCTTTAGGCCCGTTGGAATCCTAAAATTTTGGCTATGCAACATGCTTTTTTTTCTTCCCACTTTTTTTTAAGTACTGCCAAGGTCCTTCAGTGTGTCTGTATTTCATTCTCAACTATGGCATCTAAGGAAGCTGTTTGCCCCTCATATCTTTTGTTTTAGATGTGCAGCCCAGGTATGTAGTTTCTTGTATTGTACTATTTCACATTGGCAACTTTTGTATCACAAGTCTGGCTAGAAAAAGTGTGCATGGCTTTCTAGGCTGGAACGATCAAACTTTTGGTTGAGTGTGTTTCCGTGTAATTGTAGTGCAGGTGTGACATTGTGTGGGAGGATACTTTCAATGTGGGATCAAATGTAACTGAGATGGCTATATAGTGACCCTTTACCTTATACCGTGTAGGACCTCTTTCACGTGTACGAACATGCAAAAGTTCCCTTTGTACAAGTACAAATTTATGCAAGACTAGATCAAAGCATATAATAAATACTTCCAACTCTAAAGCTGAATGTGGTAATAGTTGGTTATATAACTTACTATAGTCACACTGTGAAGTCTTACTTTGTCAGAAACTACTCTTTTCTCATTGTGGTTGTATAACTGTGCGTTTAGTGGTGGTAGTGGTCACGCATGCACACACACATACACACATGTAATACATACATATACACAGGTGATGCATGGACACACACACACACACATATATGCTCACGTTCCAAAAACTTGGTGACGTGGATATTCTCAGCAACTTGTAACTGGTATTGAATTTGGGCGTATTAGTGTTTAGAAGCACACAAGAACTGACCTCTTTGGACCACCTGGTGTGTCAATAATTGGTGGGATTGTGCCAATTTTACAAGTTTTAGTGAAATATTTGAAGACTTGTACATGTATGTTTACATTGTCCCTGCTCAATTGATTAGGTTACTGAGGTGAAGTATTATTATTTTTATTATTATTTTTTGTTTGTTTTGTTTTTGTATAAGGCTTTCGCACAGACTTGCAATTACCTTTTTCATGTATTTCGCAAGGAGTGTCTGGGATATGGTTTCAGTCTTCCTGAGCTACAGATTTGTTGCCATAGAGGTGTCCTGGACACTAAATATGGCAGCATAAACAATGATCTTGGTTGGCTTTAGGCTATTGTACTGAAGGTGGGTGGACGGAGTGAGTACAGTATTGATTCTAGGAGGAGGTCTGCTTCTTCAGAGTGTGGTGGATGTGGGTTCCTTGGCCTGCCCACAGTTCCCTTTGTGTATTGTGTGGTCTGTATTGAAAGCCCACTTGGGGTTGTAGACTAAACCTTTTTAGAACTTTCACTGAAAACCCTAGTTCCAGCTTGCAGCTGGTGGTGTTTATTTTATGTTGGGTGTGTGGTTGTTTTGTTCTTACTTTATAATTATTTGTTTTCATTTGTCTATCTCTAATGGGCTGATTCAGGAATTCAGGCTGGGGAAAGGGGAGGGGCTGTGTTGGAGGGTGGGGCTATTCAGTTGTAGATGTGTGATGTGTACTCATGCTGCAATTTACAAACAGGTTGTCCAAAAGAGATTGGGTCATATTAGGGGGGGGGGGGGGGGGGGCAACTCAACCCAAGGAGTGGAAATCCCAGATTGTCCCCTCTGTCCTCTCTCCTCCCTCCCTTTCTGTATCAAACATTGAAGCACCTCTGACACGTAGCTTTATTTGGCGTGGGAGAGGACGGGCTACCTAGCCTTTAAAATCCCAGCGTTCCTCCCCCCCTCCCATCCACTTCCTTCTGTACCAAACACTGATAGGTTACGTAATTAGTAAGCACCTCCGAACTGTCACAATCACTTGTTAACACTATAGGTAGGTGACAATTATCCCAAGTGACAGTTACCAAGTGCCTGGTAGGCATTACTTGGGAAGTTAACTTTAATTGCGAAATCCTATGCACTATCAGAGCTCCTCCCTCTCTTCCACTTTGTTATAGCTTTATGTTGTTAGCTCTATGCAGTCCTTTCTCCCATCCCTTCACTCTTTATGTTACCAACTCTATATTCTTGCAGCCTCGACTCATTTCGACCCCTTTTCCAATTTTACCCACTTCTGTAATTTGACCCATTTCTAGCTCTCTTGCTAACTTTACCCTTCTTTCTAACTTTACCTTTGCTAACTTTTCTTGCTGTCTTTTTTACCTTCTAGCACTCTCTCTAACCCTTATGCTAGTAGGCTTCTTTTATGTGGTCTAAAGTACATTTCGTGGTGAATATAGGGGTTCTGAGCCAGTGTGTATTGTGGTTGTTTTGGCCATATTAGTGAGACAGCCTCCTTCTTGAAATAGAAAATATAATTTGCCCTCTTTCTTGAAACCTGTCTTCCTTACTTGTTTAGTTGGGCTCTTTTCCATAATATTGATTATTTCATCTTGTCCAAATTGTTGGGGCTTGACAGTTAGTTCGATCCAACCTGCACCTGCAGTTCTCAGATAGCGCAAGTTAAGATTTATTATTAAACCATAATTTACAATTCTGAGAAATTGTGTGTGTGTGTGTGTGTGTGTGTGTGTGTGTGTGTGTGTGTGTGTGTGTGTGTATGGGCAGAAATTCCTATTAGAACAATTTATTTTTAAACAATAATGACAATTCTGAGAATGTGTGTGTGTGGAGAGGGGGAGGGGTGACACTGGTCAACAAAACTCATAATATTTGTGTTAGGGGCACTGTATCCTTGGCTTCCAGATAGGATGTGTGAACGTTATCAGAACAATTAAGAGTAGGAGGAAATCAATTAAGAGTAGGAGGAAATCAAGCTCTAGGCATTGCTACAGCATGAAGAATTACAACTTCACACGATGCATTCCGCACTGTGTCTGTCATTTCCAGGAATGTACGGTGCCCGGATTGTCAAAGTATATTTACATTTCACTTCAAGTAAACTTTTAGTTTCACTTTGGTGTGTATGTATTCAGTCTTGAGTTGCGTTTTTGGATAGTGGATTTGTTTGTTGTTCAAATTCCAATTATCCAAAGAGTTTATGGGATAGGGCAGAGGTCATTCTGTGAATTCCGAGTATAGGGCTTGGTTGGTGTGTACACTATGAAGAAACACAACACAGGGAGGCTTTGTTTAGGAAACTTTGTTTATCTTGGATGGAATCCCTGGAGATTGTAGAGGAGAGGTGACTGTTGGGAAGGAGTTTCCGGATTCTGAATTTCCCGTTTGTTTAGTCGTTCGTTGTTGGTGCCAAGTTTAAAAGTCTTGAGTTGGTTCTCAGGTGTGAACTGACTGAAGTTTTAGCTGTAGAAGTATGTTAGGATTTTGTAGGTTGTGAAGAAATCACTTTAGTTTGTCTTTGAGCAGTTCTACATTACTTGTTGAATGGCAGCTGTATTTCCTGTCGATTTCGGTGTGTGAGTTAAAGTGAAAGAACAAATTATGTGTTAATTGGTATAATATTAGTAGTAGGAAAGAGCCGGGAAGTAGTACCAGATTGTGGCTGTAATATTCCTACAAGTTGCTATTTCAGGTCGTTGGGAAGTTTGCGTTGTTTAGTTTATCTCATATCAAAATTTAAAAAGCTTTATTTCACTAATATTGCGTCATGAGCATATGTGCAGTGGTTCCTATCTATACAGGTGTAGGTAGGTTGATTCTCTGCCAATTGTGTGTCTGCCATAAATAGCATTCGTTAATGGGCAAATTTTTATCCAGGAATAAATGCGTATGGTCTTACATTCCTGTGATAATAGCACTTGGCTTAATTAGATTTGGAATTCCAGCTTCACTAGGATACCACCTTTATGTTAATTAACTACTTATTAAGCTTCATCATAGTGTTTAATAGACCGTGTGTCTGCATGTCATATTAGCTGGGATTATTAAGGGGCCATTTAGTCCTCTACTTTGTGTCTCCCTTCCACCTGAATTTATTTTTATCTTCATTAGGAGCCATTAGTTTCCGCATGCATAAATTGCCGACTTCCCCCATTCCCCATCTAACAGTTTATTTAACCTCCGCGATATTTCGTACAGTGTGACGTGGTTACTCAGTCTGATGCAGGTTCAATCTGGTGCTGTGCGAAGATGTATTAATTGAGTAGGTGTGAGTTAGCCCTACGCAAGACGTGCCATGATTATCTTGGCACAATTTTTATTATGCTCTTTTCTTTCTTGCTGTCATTATTGTTGCTGTTGATGTTGTTATTATTATTATTATTATTATTGTTATTATTACTGCATGTACTACTACTACTACTACTACTACTACTACTATTATTATTATTATTATTGTTGTTATTATTACAATTACTATTATTACTATTTTTATTAACAACCTTTATATTATTATATTATTATTACATTTATTATCATTATCATTATTTATTTATAGATTTTGTCATGGCAACTACCGGCAAGACAGGACTTAGTGGAATAATGGGCGGAGCTGGAGACGTGCGAGGAAACCTGAAGAGGTTTGCCAGTAGGGAGGTGAAGATGATGGACCCTCACAGTCTGGCCAAGGAACTGCACATGGCGGAGGAGAGCTACTTGCTGCTGGATTGCAGACCTATCCTGGCCTACAACTCGTGTCATATAACAGGTGGGAGGGGTCAAAGTCACACATGTTGCATGCAAGTGTTATTAGTGTTACATTTACGAATCACATTCAGAGCTGCACTTAAGGGGTAAGGGGGCGGGGCGAAGGGGGCATTTGCCCTTTCTAGAAATCTTTGAGTATTACTTAACTTTTTGACTTAGCAACGTGAAATCAGCATACCAGCATAGTTTATGCATAGATGTTTCAAATTACAGCGAGGACCTCATATGCATTAACAGACTCTGTATTTTATTTTACTCTCATTACACCTCCTAAAATAAAAAAAAAAGTTGTTTTTTCCCCTTCTAGACTTGTTTCTTGTATGCTGGCCTGACTCTGCCATATTTATGGGCAGGTGACATGTTTGATGATGTTATAAGGCCGGCTGGTCTCCTACAGTATACTCAACAATATACACAAGGACTTGTTTGTGACTACTGAGCATGTCAATCGTGGAGTCATGATTTGTTAATTAAAGAATGTGTAGATACTCATCTGTGTGATGAACATACACCTATTTGTAGATATAACCAGGAATCTTTTTAGCCTTTAAGTGGGGGGGGAGGGGCATTTTGTCCCTCTGGTAGAACCTCAGTAGTCCAAGTACTAAGACAGTCTTGGGTGTTTGGATTATCAAGGAATATAAGGAGTATATATGTGTGTGAGCAAGGTTGCTTATGGTATAGAAGTACAGCTTTCTGCAGAGAAACTACTTGAGTAGCACAGAGGCAGCTGGAAAGTAGCCAAACTCTAGCTTCTCAGGTGGGGGTGTGTAGCTTTAAGGGGTGGGGCTCAACCCAGTAATTGTTCAGATTATCCTTCCCCCCCTCCCCACCTTTAAGACCTTCTGAATGGTGACATTTGTCACATAATTTTCATCAGTGCCATGGAAGTGAGAAACTCTGACATCTCCCAAAATGTTGATATGAACCCCTCTCAAGTTTGGTTCTAAAAATACCCTACTGTAGTATATGTCCATGTACATTTTCTTTTTATATACTTACTCCAACTTTTATTGTTCTGTTTGCTCTATGAATGTTGTTGTGATGCCCATAGTAGCTTTGATTGGGTTCTTGGGTAAGGCTTCTATTATGGCGCAATCTAGCCTGGTTTGTGCGGCAAGTGGGCGTGACTTTGACACAATGATGTAATGGTATTGGGTAACAGTAGTAGTAAGTGTAGTGATGAATAGTAGAAATATTATATCGTTCTGTAGTATGATAGTATGATTTGGGCAACTTTGATGTTGGTATTTCTCTAGTATTACCAGCAAACTATGGGAACTTTGCCGTTTGACTGGAAACTAAATGATATATTAACGTCTCATGTCCATCCTTTAGCGTGTGACCGTGGGGTGAATGTGTGTTTGTGTGTATACACATGTGTGTGCATGAAAGTGTGTGTGTGCGTGAGCAGTTATGGAGATTCTTTAGTCCATAGCCTGACTTAATGTTTAGGGTACCAGATAGAAATGACAGGCCAACATGTCTCTCTCTCTTCAGCTCTCAAGACAACTGACTCTGTTCTGTCACTCAGTAAATAGAGCCGTAGTGGCAGCATGTGTGCGTTCGTGACATCGTAAAGCGTGTGTGTTTGCGTGTGGTTTTTATGCAGAATGTATGTATGTATGTGCATATGCTTTGAATTTTAGTGGTGTTTTATGTACGTATGTATGTGTGTGTTTGTCTCGTGTGTTTGCATGCGTGAGTGCAGGTACATGTGTTAGTGCATGTGTACATGATTGAATTTATATGTGGTTACATACATGCATATCTAAAGGAAGGTGTGGACGAGAGAGAGAGAGGGGGAGAGGGTGAGGAGGGGGAATTTAGTGGTTAGTTTTCAGAGTTGGTTTAGTAACACAACATTTGCATAGTCATGAGGAGGTGATCGCTCGGTGGGAGATATGACAGAGGGGGGGCATCCTGCGTAAACACAGCTACGGTACGGTGGTGATGCTCAGCCAGGGTTGTTATGTTCACACGTAGCCAATGGTGTGTATTCGTGGTGCAGATTGTGTGTAGATCGCTGGCATGGGAAAGAATCTGAGTGGAATGGAAGAGGGACGGAACGAGTATGAAATTCCGAGGGTTTGATTAGATTGCAGTTAGAGGAAGGGGAGAGGTGTGAGGAGGGAAGAACATGAGAATTTTTTTTTTGCTAGAGCTGGATTGAGTATCTGGTTATCTGGACATCCAGATTGGTAGCTATTTATATCTGAATAGGTACATAAGTGTTCGTTCCAGCTTTTTTTGTCCATGGTAAACTGCCTGTGCACTTTTTCACTATTGTTGCTGGGGCGGTATTGTACATGGATTATGTATGCAAGAAGTAAATGTCCAAGTATTAGCATTGTCAAGGTGCATTGAAGGGGACATACATGTGTGCATGTGTGCTAATATGTGACCGGTTTTGGGAAAATCCGCCGAAACGTGGCAAACAATTTTTTTCAGTATCTCCGGGTAAAGCCTTATGGGTCGATTATTTTTATGGCAGAAATGGATAGGCACCAGTTAGCTCTAGCTTATGACGCAGTTGTAAGCTCTGGCGAGCTCTAGAACTCACGCTATGAGGCTAGAAACACTAGCCGGTTGGACTCGTGTACGGAGCGTTGCTAAGAAATTATTGGCGGGCTTTTCAGCAACAGCGGGGGAAAAAAAACTGTAGCTAACTAATTCACTTACTATTCTGCATAATCCAAGTACTCATGCAATTCTCGCCATCATAGTTTCTCGAGGAGCCTTGCATTAGGCCTTTTCGACTTCTTTCAATTCGCCTGTAACCGGTTTAGTCCGTAGTGTCCCGGAGACACGCGGTAATAGTATACGGATGCAAGGCACGCCCCCTGACCTTAGCAACGCCTTTACCTGGCGTTTTTTTCCTCGAAATTCTAAGTTTAGCAAAAATACTGAAGTATTGTAGTGCGTAGGGCGAAAATGGCTTGTGCTACAGCTTCCAAATTAGGAGGACGGCATCCCAAGGCCCCGTGCAGCCTACTGGTAGAATAAATTAGAAAGCTTTAGATGCCGCGTTTAGGCCGATTTTCCCAAAACCTGTCACATATGTGGCAGGCTCTGCAAAATCCAGGAATTTGCTTAAAAAATTGAAAATTCTGATACCTATTGAAAAGTACTGAACTTGAACCATATACATAACATAGTGTACACAGGATTTTTACTATGGACATTCAAATGTGAGTAAAAATGGAGTGGGTTTCTGGGGTGCCGCTTACTAAGAAGAATAGGCTTTTCTAAAGTACGGTAAGAATCACTTGAACAGAGCTAAAAATAGCATGCGGACATCGGTCAATTACCGTACAAAAACTTGATTTGGACCGCACAATCAATGATATGCATGGTCATTGTGTCCGGGCCAAAAGGTGTTGCATCAAAAAGAACCAGAAATAAAGTTTTCTCACTCGCTGGAAAAATGTGATACGCGACGGGCCGGGAAGCAATAATTAAGTCAGTCGCGTGATCCTTCCGATTGTGCTGAAGCAGCAATTTCAGTTCTTCAGAAATTGATTGCGTGCGCGGAGTCGATTGCTACCTTTCCCTCAAGTTTTCTGCAGTGTTCTTCTGATCTAGCTTCTTGTTAGGCTTGTATGGTTGTGTCCAAGAAATCTACGATCTCTTCATTAAGTTTATTTCCTGTTGTCAGCAAAAAAAAAAGTGCTATTAGCTGTAGCTTCTTTAGTAGCTATGAACGACTGGACTGGCACTGCTAGTTAACTATTTCTTAACAACTATCACTAACTCACTTATTTAAATCATATAAGGTGTTCACCTGTCAACCTTATAATAAATGATAGTAGTGCATGAACTATAACTATCCTTTGATTCGCACCGTTTAACCATACTCTGACCAGTTTAGTAATAACAATAATTTGAATAATGAAATGCGTTGATCACTCAAAATAAGTCAATGTCCAGGCAAACTTTGATTTGTTCGGACATTTTTGAGTGTTATTTTTAGGTCTGCTTGAACAATAGTGAGTGATTAACCAAAGGTTCCATTATTTGTAGTAAACAACCTTTCGAGTAACCAGAAAACCCTGAAAACTTTGCTATTGTGGTAAGAATCACTTGAACACTAGTGAGTGTAATTAACCAAGGGTCCATGATTTGTAGTAAACAACCTTTCGAGTAACCAGAAAACCCTGAAAACTTTGCTATTGTTCACACGGGATTCCCACACATCCCGCGCTTAATATATTGCTAATTTCCGTATAAGCTGAGAAGAAATAAAATGTTTAAAGACTTTTTTTTCAATAGTGCACTTGATGTGATACAAACTTTTTAAGCTTTGAAATTTGGCATAATGATAGAACAATTACTGTACTTAATAATAAGTGAATAATTCAGGAAATTTGACCACAGTCAGTATTTTTACTGTTTTACAGCTTTGACACTTTTGCCAAAATTCCTGGTTTTTGCAGAGCCTGTCACATATGTGTGTACGTATATGCATGACTGATGTTTGTGTGACCAAAGTGTACATAATGTGTATAATTGCGCATGTGTGTTTGCATACTTTTGTTTGTTTGTTTGTTCGTTTTTATTGCGGGTAAGCGTCAGCTTTGTTACATAGGTGTCAAGAGGTCACCCCAGTTAGTTGTTTTGGTTATGCTACGGTCATTAATTTCTATCAGTAATCACACGTATTGAGCAATACCATATGTTGTTATAGACAGTGTCTTTTATTCACATGATTGAGTAACACACATTAGCTGTGAGTTGATTTAATTCCAATAGTCTTTTATGCAATATTTACTTAAATTATTCCAATATTTTTTTCTGAAACATGTGTCTAACCCAGACTGGGTAAAGGTGACCTCTAATTTCTATTTAATTTCTGAACGCAGAACTGATCCAATTTGCCTGTTGATCTTTCGGTTGAGAAAATTACACTTTAATAAGAGAGCCAAATAAGTTAATAATTATTTTAAGGCTACTCTGCTCAGCAGTAGCTCAATACACCAAATATCATTCCATGTCGAATAATAATTTATAGTAATGGCTAAATTATATTAATTGCTAGAGGTGTAGATGACATAAAAGTCAGCCACAAGGTCAAGGGGCAAATCGTAACCACATTAGTCATTCTGTGGGAAGTACATAGTTCATTGCCTGCACTACATTGCTAACATGCACCCTCAGCACTTTCCAGTGTATTTAATGCCTGTCTGTATGTATTTATTTTGTAGGTGCCGTGAATATCAACTTTACAGTGATGACCAAGAGGAGATTTATGTCTGGGAAGATTTCTCTGTCAGATCTGGTCACTACAGAAGAAGGAAGAGAAAAGTTTAAAGTTAGGGGATACTTATTATAATTAAAAGTTACCACCTTCTGTTGATTAGTGATTTGGGTACAAAATGTTTTAATGCACATGGTGTGATAATTTTATGATGACGTAGCTACAGGGGTTGGATACAGGACAAGTCCAAAGGTTAATAAACAGGCAGAGTAGCAGTGAGGCATTAAATATTTCTTGTGTACGGTTTCTAGAAGTGTTATTTAACAATTTTAGCCTAAGAGGTACATTAGTGTATGTAGACACGTGATTTTAAGTTGATAGAATGGGAAGACTGAGGTATTTGGAACAGTTACTGAGCTGGTGCTATAGTAGTATAAGGCACTACATGACAATGTGTTGTGATTATGAAGCATGTTAAAAGTGTATGGAAGAGAATTCGTTTTTTTTTCTTTCCCTTTTCCCTATTCTTACTAACCTTGCAAGTCTGCTGCACAATTATAATAAAGCATAACAATCGATTATGGGATATTGTGTAGTTGTATGTTTATTATGAAATTGTGTCAGAGTCGTAGCTTCCACATCTATTTGGCAATGGTGTGTGTGTGTTGTGTTGTAACTGTACTGTATGTAGAAGTGTGTGGGCTGGCCTGCTGTAGTGTATGATGAATGTGCTGCTGATATCCACAGTCTCTCATCCTCCAATTCACTCAGACTCGTGCTGTTTGCTCTCAGTGAAATGGGAAAAGAATCCTACGTCCTAGAAGGTATGTATGTATGTATGTATGTGTGTATGTATATATGTATGTACGTATGTGTGTATGTATGTATGTGTTGTATGTATGTATGTGTGTATGTGTGTATGTATGTGTGTGTATGTATGTATGTGTTGTATGTATGTATGTGTGTATGTATGTATGTATGTATGTGTTGTATGTATGTATGTGTTGTATGTATGTATGTGTGTATGTATATATGTATGTACGTATGTGTGCATGTATGTATGTGTTGTATGTACGTATGTATGTGTGTATATATATATATGTATGTGTGTATGTATGTGTGTATGTATGTATGTATATAATTTAAATTTGTGTATATGTAGTATGTATATATGTGCATACGTGTGTTTACATGTGCATGTGTGTGGATTCTGCCACACAATGTTTGTAATTTAAGATTATCAAAATATGTAAGTGTGTACCATGGTTACGAATTATTGTGATTTACTATGTAGGGGAGGAGTAATTAGCACGCACATACGTACAGTGCATATACGTACATGTTTACATTATGCTTATTCACACCTACATGTTTAGAAGTCCACACATGTGAAAAAAGTGGGTGGGGGGGAGGAGGAGCATGTCGTTTATATGACCTTTTGTTGCCTTGGGGCACTGGTCCACTCTGGTACGAAATTGGATTGAAATGTATAATCCTTTATCAAAGCTTATATTATTTTTGACCTTGTTTGTGCTTGGTTGTGGCTATAGTTGATTTTCATGTGAGTTGGCAGGTGTGTATGTGTGTGTTAGTGTATGTGTGCACATTTGTGTGTGTGTGTGTTAGTGTATGTGTGCACATTTGTGTGTGTGTGTGTGTGCGTATTCAAGGTTTGCAGTAAATAACCCCGTGTTCAGAGACTGTCAGTGTTTTGAAAGGATTTTGGAATGATTCAATATATTGAATGGGATGTGGCCATGTATCATTGGTAGTCTTCAATACCTTTACTATTTAAGGTTTTAAATGGAACCATCATTAAATCATTGTTTTGTGTGGCTTAGGGTTTTTTTGTTTTTTGTTTTGCTATTCAATGCTTTCATAAGATATAAGATATGTATATTTTTGAGGCATGCAATTTTCCTCAATGGGTACAGTGGCATCAAGTTAAGTCAGTTGGTACACTGTGGCACATTTGGAGAGGGAAAGGTTTATCGTTTTTCTTTACAAATATTTTTTTCCGTACTTCAATTTGTGAGTGTCTTGCACAATACCACAGAGCCACTTTCTTGTGCTGAATAGAATGAAGTTGCATCACTTTGATTTCATCATTTCATGCTGATGAAAATTTGGAGTGTTCTGTGTGTGTGTGTGTGTGTGTGTGTGTGTGTGTGTGTGTGTGTGTGTGTGTGTGTTGGACAGCGGTGTTTGAGGCTGTGCTTGGCATGAGTGTAATATTTATTTATACCAGAAGTGATATCAATGCATGAAAAAACCATAATCCTCATACCTTTGGTTTGTATATATATATATATATTTATTGCAGCTTTGATATTTTTACTTGAATATTTCCGCATCACGCGAGCGTTCTGTATTCTCCCATATTGTACGGTTTATATTGTACGCTCCTTGTAGCGCGCGTAGCGAGTAAAATCAATGAAAATTGTATTGTAACCGGTTGAGAAAAATTTCAAAGAAGCAATAAATCACTTATCACACTCGTCGTACAATATGGGAATGATATTTTACTCTCACGCCACATTTTCACTCGCCTTTGGCTCGTGAAAATATTTTGCGTGCTCGTAAAATATTTTCCCATATTGTACTCTGACTCGTGCTATAAGTATTATGTATATATATATTTATACAGCCGATGGTGGACTTGCCTAGCTTTCATACCGTACAAAATTTTCTGGCAGAATCCTGATAACCAATCGTAGAATGACTACTTGTGCATGAACACCAACAACATATACTTATTACTTGGTGATCAGATACATCCAGTAGACCCCAACACTAATAACATACTGTACTGCCACACCCCTTTTCTCTAAACTGACACACAACTATAACGAGACACTGTCAGTCTTCCTTCAATGTCTGCAACCCCACCTAGCCCAACTGAACCCTGACTAAATCTACTCTGGTCCCCACAAGCAAGGCCGCGCCTACAGGCTTTCTGTGAACTCATCCTCCTCCTACTACCACTATCTACCATCGTCATCCTCCTGAATACATACATAGTACGAGATACACACATACACACCGTATACCACTACGCTCCCAGCCCGTGAATATGGTTATATTTCAGGAGTTTCGCAGCATCAGTCCATAGATCATGTTCCTAGTAAAGTCATCCAAAACAATAACAAGAGGTGTAATGTGACACGCAGATAAAACTAAAGTTAACAAGTCATGGTTACTCTGCTGTTAATAATCCATTTATAGTTGGTTTTTCACACGAGTGAAAACAAAACAAAAAACCTTATAGGCCCCCAAGGTGAACAATGTCATGTTTGTCTGCAGTCATCAAATAATTTTATTATATTAATGATGCTGAAGACAGAAGTTCTTATATTTGGTTGATATCCTTTTTTTGTTTGTTTGTTTATGTTTGTGAGGGTATACAAGAAATGTGCCAAGTTGAGTAATACTGTATTAGCTAAATTCTATAATGTGGGTGTAGCCTCAACAGCATATTGCAAACTGCTGGTTCATATTAGGAGGGAAGCTGGAGAGATTAGGTGAAAACCTACACCTACACCTTCCCCTTCCCCCAGCCCACCACTAGATAGAAACTTAGTTACAAGTGCACAATAAGGTTTCTGGTATTAACCAAGATAAGATAGTGTCACTTAATAAACCAACACCATCACAGCAAGCACACACACACACACACACACACACACACACACACACAATTTGTGGTTATGTGTCACAACCCACCTCTTACCTGTTGTTAGTTTAGAGGTGGTCCTCTTGGTTTATTTGGTGGGCCCTTTGTTTTCATCTTTGCAATTCCTGTTCATATCTGTTTACCCAGGAGGTCAGATCACGCCCCTACATCAGTATTTTTTTTGCATTTTTTCTGTGGTGTTCTATCTGAACATTTCAGTATCCGAATATTTCTCTGTCCCAGCGTATTCAAATGACTGACGTTACGTCATATTTGTGGTTGACTAGAATTAGTGGCAACTTATTATTATTATTAATATTTTATTTTCTGCTCAGATAGACAATGAAGACCCTTTACCAAATTAAAAAATAAAAATAAATAAATAAAAATGGGGCAAACTTGGCTGTCTGAGGGCTTGTTGTGATTGTCAAGAACTAAAAACAATGAAATTACAGTAGGGGTCAAAATAAAGTTCCCATTGCGACCAGACTTTCCCCCGACTTTACGTTGAAAAAGTCGCTAACCATAGACGACTTTTAACCGACTTTAAACGACTTTCCGCTATGCACCGTGAAATTTTATCAGTCCGCTAAATAATAGATTCCCCGGCCCTCTGAGCGACTTGACCAGTCCGCAACGACTTACTGGGTCGGCGACTTTATAATGGCGACTTATTATTACAATCTCCTAACGGCTACTTTTTAACGCTGTACCTGGCGATTTTAAAGGGCGACTTATTGGCTGTGGCGACTTTTTAGGGCGGCTATTTTCTTGCTGTTACTTTCTAGCGCGCAGCCTTCTTCCCCCGCTACTTTGGTCCAGAAGCCTTTATAAGCCAAGACAGTACCACCGAACTCTTTAGATTAATGAGCAGCTCTCTACAAGCTACTCCAGCTCCCGCGGCCTTACTTCCCCTTTTTGCTGAGCTGTCATTTTTGGTAAACCACCGCGCGCTCTGGCCTGCTAGCTGCTGCTCTCTCCCTCGCTCTCTCTGCTGGAGCCACCACAAGACCACAACATTCAAGGTAACCACACCACAGCCTGAGTCTCAGCTAATTAAAAATAACAACTATCTTACTGCATCAATAAGAACTAAGGAATAGTTGTATTTCCTGATCAAATTTTATGCTCATAATCTACACATTTTCTCTATGTTATTTCATTAAATGTTGGGCTTAGATGGTCTATACACGCTACCAAAAACAAAGAATACTATACCTTCACCTTGTTTTACACCTGAAACCTCCTACTATTATTAATGTGCTGGAACATGAGGGGATTATAGTTAGTAGACGGGGAGTGTTTAAATTCCTGAAGAGGTTTCATGAAAGGGGAACTATTGCAAGGAAGCCAGGGAGTGGTCGGCCTAGTCTCATCACAACGGAAATTAAAATGATAGTGGAGGACCAGATGAGAAGGGATGATGAGACTACTGCATATCAGCTTCACTTTCTGCTGAATAGGACGGGCTACATTCTGTCTTTGCGCACCATTTTAAGATGTAGAACCTCATTAGGCTGGACCTTCAGAGGCAGTTCTTACTGTCAACTAATAAGAGCAGCCAACAAGGTAATTGAAAGGGTGATGATTTGCTAGTCTAGGTTGTCTCCATACAACTAACATGATCTATTCTATATGTATAGGAGAAAAGGTTACAGTGGGCAAAGGAAGTCCTTCATGAGAAGGACAGTGGTTTCCTAGATGTGATATGGACAGATGAAAGCACTATACAGCTTGAAACACACAGGAGGTTTGCCTGTCACAAAAAAGGAGAAGCACCGAGGAATAAACCAAAGTAACTTTATTTACATTACATTACAATCAAGCTTGTTTTACTTTTTATTGAACAGTAGTAATAGTAATAATAATAATATTATTATTATTATTATTATTGTTGCTATTATTAATACTACTACTATTATTACTACTACTACTATTATTATTATTATAACAGGGCCAAGCATCCAGTTAAAGTCCATGTGTGGGCTGGAATTAGTGTTCTAGGATGCACTGGGATTTGTATATTCAGTGGCATCATGAAGGCCTCACTCTATGTTGAAATCCTTGAGCAAACACTTCTTCCGTTTATTCAAGAAGTTTTTCCTGATGGACATCGTTTTATGCAGGACAACGACCCAAAACATACCTCATTGCGTGCTAGAAAGTTCTTTGAGGATAATAATGTGAAATGGTGGAAGACCCCTCCAGAGTCACCAGATGCAAACCCAATCGAGAACTTGTGGCATGAATTAAAAGAATTTATACGGCGAGAAATAAAACCTAAGAATAAGCAAGAACTAGTTAACGGAATTCTTTCTTTTTGGAGAACAGTCACTAAAGAAAAATGCACTAAATATATAAGACATTTACGAAAAGTAATTCCTAAAATTATTGAACTTGAAGGCGATGCTACTGGTTATTAATTTCATAAACTTCATTTTCATACTTTATTCATAATATTTATTACCACATTCAAGGCTTAATCAGCAATTAAGCATGAACAAATACTTATAGTCAGTTATTTAGATACAAGGATGTGGGGTGTAGTTAGCACACATACAAGGGTTTAAATACAAGGATGTGGGGTGTAGTTAGGACACATACAAGGGCGTGGAAATGCTCATTTATTGGTAGGTCTGGAAGTGGATGTGACTGAAGACAATTCGTGAGTTTGGCCAACGACAAGTCATGTGTGTGGACAAGTACAATATATCAGAATGCTTTTAAATAGCAAAGTTTTAAAAAATGTCAACTGATGATGGTGGATAAAAAGATAATTAGTAAAGAAATATGCACTGGAGTTGTGATTCAACACAAATTCCCATGTGACTAAGAAATATAACAATTAAGATGTTGTGATAAGATGATATAGAGGGGAGGGTGGTTAAGGATAGTGACACATCAGAAATAAAGTATATTGTATAGAACTGTGTGTGTGTGTGTGTGTGTGTGTGTGCATAGTTAACGATTACTTGGACCTAAGTCTTTTACATAAATGCTGGATAGATAAAATACAATCCTCCCACAATTCCTCAAACTCTGCTGCCCTGGTATGAAACATGGGGAAAAGATCCCTCAGTACTTTTTTTAAATCATCCAGTTTGTCACACGCCAGAGGTGGCAGATCCTTCCTCCCCATGGGTGTACTCCTTCGGAGAATGTCCTCCCCAAAAATGGAAAACTGGGCCAACTTGCAAGCCAGCCTGCCAATTGTGCTTATTTTAATCAACTTAGAGTTCTTCCTCAGTACCACTTCAATTGGCTGCAGCTGGTCAGCACCTTCATTACTAGCAGGGGAGGAGGATGTTGTGGTGGAAGAAAATGAAGTAGAGGGAGATGTGTAGGATTGGGATAAGGTTGCATTGGAATATACTGGTGCTGGAGGTCTTATATTATGAGAAGAGAATGATACTGTAGAGGGAGATGTGTAGGATTGGGATAAGGTTGCATTGGAATATACTGGTGCTGGAGGTCTTATATTATGAGAAGAGGATGATACTGTAGAGGGAGATGTGTAGGATTGGGATAAGGTTGCATTGGAATATACTGGTGCTGGAGGTCTTATATTATGAGAAGAGGATGATACTGTAGAGGGAGATGTGTAGGATTGGGATAAGGTTGAATTGGAATAAACTGGTGCAGGAGGTCTTATATTATGAGAAGAGGATGATACTGTGTCAGAATATGTACAAGCATAATGAGATAATGATATGCTTCAAGCAATGGTTGAGTTACCTGATTGTGGTTGTGCGACAAATAGGGGAGTACTAACAGTATGCATGAAGAAATCCTTCATGTCGGACATCTCCGATTGTATACCCACTACTAAATTTTCCAACTCTTCAATTTTTTTTTGTTGGTTGCTGATTAAACACTTTAGTTCACACACTTCCACCTCTAATGTTAATGGGTCTGAAAAAAATTCATTATTATTATTATTATTATTTCTTTAAATGTTTACCTGTTTCACTAATGCAGCTGGTACTGCTTAAGGTTGGTGAATCCAAGAATTCATAAGTGTCTAAATTTGATAGGTTAGGTTACTCCTATTGCACATTATTATTATTTATAAATACCTTGCTCTGTCCTAGGATGGATCACCTGACCTTGATGTGCACTAACAGTTATGATCTCTCCTATTTCAAAACTAAACTAAAAGGAATTACAAAAATAAAGCTTATTCACCTGCTGGAGGTGGAGTTTTCTTCCGTTTGTTAGTTCTTTCCTTTACATTGTTATTATCCTATTATTTTGACAGAGTAATTATTAATTTTTTTTTCTTTATTCAGTTATGCTGTACTTACAGTGTTACAATTACTAGAAGGGTCTAAAAGTAAGAACAAACAAGCAAACAAACATTAGCAATTTAGAATTTTCAATCACATTTTCACTTAACCAGGTGGAGATGTTCTTTTCCCTTTTCCTTTCATCTTTTTAGAAGGATTCTGGAGGGAAAAAAATGGGGGGGAGGGGGGGTGGTGAGGGGAAGGCTACTAGTTAATATCCATGTAGCACATTTCTAAAATGTGGTGCCAATGTGAGTAGAGGAGAATTAATGGTGTTATGCACTTACAGTTGGTTCAGCAGGCACTGCTCTCACTCTCTTTCTTGCCGGCTAATTTTTAAAAACAACATTGTACTATCTCAGCAGATGAAACCAGCAGTGTATACTTACTGAAGACACATTGACTGGAGTATCCACTAAATTTTTAATAATGAAATAATAATTTTTTGTAATTTTTGACAAATATTGCATCACCTGAACCGGATTGGGATAATTCCCCTGGATTGTCAGCAAGACAGTCCATTTCTGTCTCTGAACCTAAAATTGGCAAACACTTTATAATTGTACTATTCTATAACTACTTATCCATTAACTGAACAAATCTTATAATCTATGATTATTGAGCTTAATGAGCTCAACTAATAAAGCAGCTGTTTTTTTAAACTACTCATTCCATCTCCTAGCAACAGTTGTAGGAATGCTATTAATACAGCTAGATTTAGTGGTTACTACCCATTCCATCTCCTAGCAACAGTTGTAGGAATGCTATTAACAGCTGGATTTAGTGGTTGCTACACATTCCAGCTGGATTTAGTTAATTTTCCCTCCCAAAATATTGGTGTGATTGCTACTAATTCCAGCTGGATTTAGTGAAATTTCCCTCTTAATATTTTTGTTCAGAAATGGTTGCTACACATTCCAGCTGGATTTAGAAAGTTTCACTCCCTTTAGTAAAAATAAGATTTAGTTGGAATTGATCATATGCACTTTCAGGCTGGATTTTAGATAATTTTACCCACCCAATAGTAAAAAATATATTTATTAATATTCTGGTTATATGTATACTTACCAACTGCAAGAATTTTGGCTTGGTGTAGTTGTTTTCCTATTTTTATACTACAAGTACCTCCAACAGGTACCCCATCTTTTACTTTTTTTTTCGGCACAACAGAAAACTGTTCGTCTTCTGTCCAGAAAACCAGGCAATACTCTAAGCAATTGAAATGGTAGTCTCAGTTATTGTATTTACTCATTACTTTATTTATTATCATTCCTATGCACTAACACATCACTTACATTTCATGTATAAGTTACAGCTCACACATACATACATGCATGCATACATACACACACACATACACACACACACACACACGCAAACAAATGCAAATTATCTTGCTGGCTATGTGGTAAGCAAGCACTGTGAGCCATGCAAGCAAAATTCTTGGAGCCCTGCTAGGAACTCACAGGAGAAAAGCCTTTCACCATAGCAAGTGGTGTGGATACCTAAAGTCACACCTAGACCATTGATGTTTCATGAGAAATAACCTTGAATATGCACCCCAGCAAATGCCAGGTCCCCAGTCTGGGTGGACTGATGGGAAGCAGATGGAAAACTGTAGTAGATGGAAAATTGGCAGAGTGGGGGTTGAACTATGGGACCTCAGGCCCTGAGCCAAGGACACAACCACTACACCACACAGCCAGCCACACACTACACCACACACACACACACAAACTCCACAGTAATTTCTCATAAAATTTCAATTTTTTTCTTTTACAAAATACTCAGAACTTACAAATGAATTGATTTAAAACTTAATCGATTAAAAGAAAACAATAATATAAAAATACTATTATTATTATGATTATGATTGTTGTTATGGTGATTATTAGTATTATTATTATCATTATTATTAATTTATTATGATTTTATTATTATCATTATTGCTACTATCATTGCTAAAATAATAAAGTTACCTCTTTGTGCCATGGAGTCTTTGATTGCCTTCCTGATAGACATGTTTGCTGCAATAGCTGTCCAGAAACAGTGAAAAGATATTCCAAGTAAAAAAGCTCAATAAAGCTCAATAAATGCAGGCTTCACTGTTCTAGACCAGGACTTCTTAGCGCAAAAAGTCGCCGTAAAGTCGCCGAAATCCGCGGTAAAAAGTCGGCAAAAAGTCGGCGGTAAAAATCGTGACAAAACTGCTGGAGCGATTTTGCAAATAATGCGCCATAATCCGCATGTAAAGCGGAGCCTATAGCGCGCTCAAAAGTTGTTAAAAAGTCGGCGCGTTGCTACAATAAGCGGGTAAAATAATAAAACGGCGCGCGAAGTCAACTTCAAATTAGCACGCGCCGTAACAAACGTTCGCGTAGAAATTATTGACGGTAAGAAGTCGCCGGCTATTAAAAAGTCGCCGGCTATTAAAAAGTCGGCAGAATTATTTAGAACCGACTTTGCAGAGACTTTCTAGCGACCCTGTGGGAACTTTATTTTGACCCCTACTGTACAACTATGGCAAATAGCGTATTAACTTACCACCCACAAAAAAATTCAAAGTGTCAGTAACAATTCAATTTCTAGGGTGATACGGGTAATGATCGTTAAACCGGATGATACTGTTTAGTGATGTTTGGGACGGGGTCGAACGCTGAGTTAACTCGAAAATATGAGAGGGTCAAAGTACATTAGAGTTAACTTTTGTCTAGAAGTAGTGTGGCTGTCCATGTCTTACGAGTCACTATAAGGCTTAAACGAAGAGGTCGTGTATTAAGGGGCGTAGCTGGGGACATGTTTCGCTATAAGTGAAAAATGGCTGACATAACCCCTTTTGTTTGTTTGTTTGTTTGTTAACCCTTGCCGTACCTGTTCCGACTCCCCTGTGTTATGTGACTCGAGTAACTCGCCGTCATTTGCCTAATATTGCAGTCCTGTAATCATTTTATGAGTGCATACATATTACACCGTGAGTATACTTGTCTCTGCCCACTTACTCCTCCTCACACACACACACACACACACACACACACACACGAATGTACAACCATCACATACACGTACAATGTGTACTACCAAGGAATTTCTATCTTATAATACCACACACTGTATCCATGTGTGTCTTTGTGATGCATACTCTATAACCAATTGAACATGTCATTCTCTGCTGGCATTCACGACCTGTTGGTACTCATTACTGTTGTAGTATTATGATTTAGTACAATGCATTCTAGTAAAGATGTAATTGCAATAGATTTTTAAGTAATTATGCAGTACGGGCTGTTCAATTCTATTTAGTGCACAATATATGCACTTGACGTTATATAGAGGGAAACTTAGTTTAAAAAATTGGATTTTTATCGCTAATTCTTTACACATTCAGAATATATTTTGAAATCTTGTGTACATATCACGCACACACACATCTGCACATACATGTGTGATGAGTATACTGTCAACGTGTATACCCATTTTGTGCTGTAATGGGCTTCCTGTATCACCTAGGTGAATAATGATTTGGTGTAAGAAGATAGGAGTGGTTTGAGCATATAGGTGATGATGTGTGCATGTGTTTGATAGTGTTCATGTGGTGCACAAAAGTATCATTTCCTCCATTGTACAACTTATAAGTGAATAGCCACACCCATACGTAAGTATATATAATGCCCATGTTTGCTAAACTGGTCTAGCACTCAGCTCATCCCATCTAGTTTTTAATGCACATGTACGGTAGGGTTGCAGTACTCAATTTGTCTGTTGTCTGTTAGTCTGTCTATTAGTCTTTCTGTCACACAACAACAGATCTCAAAGACAGTGGCCTTCCAAAGATTGAAGAAATAGGCATCTTTTCTTTCTTCCCTTTCTCTTTGCACTCTTGCTTCTAGTTTCTTAAAATTTTGCCCTAATAAGTATTCTTGAAAATAACCACTGTGATTTTCCAAATTACTGTTTACTCGCAGCACTATTGCAGTTTGTGTTGTTACTGCCTGAGCCAAATAGCTGAGAGTTAGGCAGCAGTAATTTTGGAATCGACATGCAGAGAGTCTTTCACTCAATTAAGACTGCTATTGCCGATTATATGACACGTACGCAATCATTGGCAACTCTTCACCACAGCTATTCCACCTCATGCAGAGATCCTTTTAAACACATTGCATGGGCATATATGTGTGTGTTTTCTGTGAAATATTATTTCTATTGTGTTTCAACTAAGGCAAGACTAATGGTTGTGGTAAAGGTACACAGTTGTAGTCATGAAATGAGTGTATACAATTACACCTTAACTGGCATATTATTTTGTAGGTTAATGTGGCAATCTTTACTAATTTTTTGGTAACCGTTCCTATCAGTCCACTGTTAATTGCATCTTCTGAGTTATTGTGTATCAACTGTAGCAGACTTAAAAAAAAAAAAAGCTGTAGCACTCACATCCGGTGCTCACCTGTTAAATAACCAAAACCTCGCTTGGTTTCAATCGAACTGTCAATCTCATGTCAAGGTAGGTTGTCTCAATGATCAAAGGTCACCTTTATTGTATATAGTAATAGATGGATATTTTTAGTTTATCAAGTGCTCTAGTGCATATCTGAGTATTCATAATTGTGATGTCAACATTTATGATCCACCAAAAATGGTATAATATATATATACTTTTTATTCTGTGTGTGTTTGTTGTGTATGTGTGGACAAAAAGGGAATCTCCAAGGGTTGCTGGTGCAAAAGCAAGCTCATGGTCCAAGATGATGGAGGGACAGGACGCGATTTGAATAGAGAGAGTAGACATGGTATGTGACCGCACAGGACAGGAGTAGCTGGAGGGGAAAGTTAATAGGACTGGAGAACAAGGCAAAGAGAGGGCTGGAGAAGGAAGAGCAGAGGAGGAAGACTACTGCTCAACTAGATGTACATGCGCCCATAAAAAGCCACTCTTGCTAACGGATCTTCCAGACCAAGGATGAATTGCCCCCTCCCTCCCCCTCACGATGACTGGAAAAGACGCTATGAACATTCCAGCTTAATTTGTTAATTTACACCTGTTGTCATGCATTCTATCATATCCCGCTTTATTTGTACACTTCTTCTTGAACTCACAATCATCATTTGATACGCTATGGCGGTTGCTATAACTTTATCAGATGTAAAGAAGAGCACTGAAGTGCAGCCCCAGCGAAATTCTAGTAATAATAACATATCCTACGCTGCGACCAGTGAAGAGACCATAGGTTTCAAGTCGTTCAACTCCTAGATTCCTCCACTTTAACTCAACTCATTTAAAATTCAGTTGTAACATACATGCAGGCGAGAAATTTATTAAGTTATAATACTGATCTCTTGGAATGAGATGTATGAATAATATGTACTGTCGTTATTCATAACCGGGCATGTGATTCAAGAGAAAAAATGAACTGACTCTGAACAATAGCTAAATACACATGAATGTATCCATTATTAATATTCTTATAGTATACAAAGACCAACCTACTTTCTTTAGGAGTCATGATCATCTTAGGCAATGCATTTGCTTGTCATGTGAGTAGCAGATGTTTTAATTGAACTCACGATCACTTCAAGCATGCAGTAGAGCTATAAAACTTTCACTATATCAATCACTAAAAACTATATTGAACGAACTCTTAACTGTATTTAAGAAGCTAACATTAGTAACAATTATCCATTAATAAAATGATAATAATAATAATAATAACCATTTAAAATTATTAAAAATCCAAGGATTGATAGACACAACCCAAAGCGGCTGTGGCATTCCCAGCTGAACTGCCACTGAGAGTTTCTGGAGGAGGTACGTAGCTAGTACCACATAGTTCACTAGTGGCCAGAGACACATCTGCCTAGACAAGAGTGGGGTGGATGATCTCATTTAACAGCTTATTTAGAATGTCTTCCTACACTGAACTTGCAGCTCAGCCCATGAGTCCCAAGAGGAGACATTTGCATGAATGTTTCAACTGAATGTTGACAGGTTTATCAGAACACTTTAAAGATGCTTTATCTTGAGAGAGGGCAATATATAACTGCAGTCTCACTGTCCCTCCCCCTCCCCCCCCCACCCCCCTTAATACTGTCCCACTTACGAAAGCAGTGAACTTTCGGATTGTTTTTTAAGTAACTGTAACTATAACAACAGTCCACGCCTTCTGAGATTGGCCATGCAACCACGTGCGCTCTAGATGGAGTTTAGTGAAGGTTAGAGTTTTTTTCCGTGGGGAGTTTGAAACTGCGTATGCGCTTGCTCTTGTGAGACAAGTGACTGTACACGAACATTAGTGTTACTTTGGCTCTTGCTAATAATAGTAAAATTTGGTACCCTGTTTATTATTTAGATAGGTGATATCGCTAAGATTAGTCAGTAGTGTTTAGTTTTCTAGTTGCACTTACGTTTAATATTTTAATGTGTATCGTGTGTATGGTCTCATTTTATAGGTGGACCACACACAACATGAAAGGTTTCATAAAATAGTAATTTAGATTGGCACTAAGCGAAACCTATCTAGTCTATCCCACTCAAGAGATATTGAAGTGTAGTGGAGCTTAAGGATGCTAAAATGTGTTTTGCATTATTTCTAACAGAGCCAGGTTTAAATGATCAGATAAAAATTATGTAATAGAAGCTTTGAAAAAATTAAGATCACAAAATATCTGATAATTTACGACTGAATTGTTGACTAGCCAGTTAAACATTAGTAATAAGAAAAATAGTTTTGCCAAATACCAAGATGGTCTTATAATTCTACCGTGTATCTGCTGTAAGTATTAAGAAATGAAGGAAAAAACCACTTGCAAGCTGCTGTGGAAGCCGGTATTGTAGTGTAGACTTCCAGATTTTTTTTATGTTGTGATTGCGTATTACATAACTTGAAATATTCACTTCATTACTTTATTAACCCTCAGCGCGCATGCGCGTGAGGGTTACAGTACTCACTTTGTATGAGGTTTAACAGTAGTTAGACCTGGTTAATTACGAGGACCGGAAAGGGGGGGCTCAGGCATGGGCGGAGCCCAACCCCAGTCGCCAGAAGTAACAGCACGTGGGAGCAAGAGCGGACACGTGGAGCAGGTCACACAGGAGTAGGTAACACATTGAGGCCCAGCTACGAGAAGGTGTTGTAACGTCCAGCGGCTCAGGGTCAAGCAGAAACAGTCGCTTGTATGTCAAGTTCGTCAAGCAGTCCGAGAGAGGGGCCGTCGGCAGACGCGCGAGGAGAAAGGCAGACTGCCAGGTTAGACGCCACGGGCAACCCAGCGCCAGTTGTAACAGCCATGCCACTGGATCCGGCACTAGTGGACCTCATCGCAGCCAGGGTTGCCGCCCAGTTGGAAAGTAGAGGCCGAGATGAGAGCAGAGTTACCGGGGCGAGTAGGACTCAACCAGGGAGCGGCGCTTCGAGATCGGGAGAACCCCCTCAGGATCGAGGTGACCTGGAGTCTGGGGGTAAGAGAGCACAGGCACAATTCTAAGGGGGGGTAAGAGAGCACAGGCACAATTCTAATATTAGTTAGGGCATGTAAAAAAAATAATGATATTAATATAAAATAAATAAATAAAAAAAAAAAATAATAATAATAATAAATAAATAAATAAAATAATAAATAAATAAAAAAATAAATAAATAAATAAAATTAAAAAAAAAAAAAATGGAATAAAATAAAATAATAACCCTTAGGAGAGGATTAGCAGTACAACAAAGGGGTGCAAGGGGTGGGCCCTGGTAACCTGGAAAAGGTTGTTTCCCCAGGTTTTCAAGGGAGGCCCACTAGTAATTAGGAGGGCGGAGGCCCCAGTAGTGGTCAGGAGGGTGGAGACCCCCATATTGAAGGAGACGGCCACAGTAGTAGTCAAGAGGGCTAAGGCCCCCAGTAGAAATCAGGTGAGCAGAGGCTCCCAGTAGTAGTCATGTGAGCAGAGGCTCCCAGTAGTAGTCGGGGGAGCGGAGGCCCCATATATATATAGTAGTCGGGAGGGCAGGGTCCCCCCACCCTACAATAGTCAGGAGGGCGGAGGCCCCCGGTAGTGGTCAGGAAGGCGGAGGCCCCTACAATAGTCAGGAGGGCGGAGGCCCCGGTAGTAGCCAGGTGGGCGGAGGCCCCTACAGTAGTTAGGAGGGCAGAGACCCCTACAGTAGTTAAGAGGGTGGAGTCTCCTACAGAAGTCTGGTAGGAGGAGCCCTCTACAGTAGTCTGGTGGGCGGAGGCCCCAATACGGCGTGTCATCTTATGTTTGCTTGTGTCTGATAGGCCGTGATCTGGGTGCTGACCCCACCCCAGAGGAAGTAGCCAACCTGAGCCTCCCGGTGTTCTCAGGTGTCCAAAACCTGAGTAAGAGCGCTCCTCAGGTGGAGGGTAGTAAGCAGCCAGACAGCCATAGCTCGGAGAAGCAGGATGAGGGGCGAGCCAAGCCGAATGCGGAGGGGTCGCCGTTCGTTCTCAGCGAGGCCCTCCCAGTTGTCCCGGGGAAGCTGGTCCAGAGAATACAGCGTGGGGAATTCGTTGATATGGCCGAGTTATTGAAAGACAACGTGGAGGCGGAGAGGAGGAGACTTGTGGTAGGTGACAGCAAAGCAGGACGTCTGGGGCGAAGGGAAGTGCCTGACATCGAGAGCTGGCTGCAATGCTTTAGTGCATATGCGGCCGTCATCTGTGCCAAGTACCCACATAAGGCGCGGGAACTGTGGGCATATCAGGCCTTTGTTATCGCAGAGCACCGCAAGTGTGGAGGTCGTGGCTGGCTCTTGTACGACTCGGCTTTTCGCCAGCAGATTGCCTCATTGGACGAGGTAGACTTCTCAAGGGTCAACCAGGGATTGTATGCCACGACATTCCTGGCTTATGGTGGCAAGGGTTTGTTTTGCTCCAGGTGCATGGCATCTGACCACTCCCAGGATGAGTGTGCCCTCCACCCTAACAGGGATGTACCAGTAGTCCAGATTCAAGAGCGAGCAGGGCGATGGAGGAAGGACGAAGCGCAGGGGGAAGCCAGGAGAAGACGTGGTCGGCGGGGAGCGTGCTATGCTTACAATGAGGGTAGATGCCCCCTCCCCTACTGTCGCTTCGACCACGTGTGCTCCTTGTGCGGAGGCGACCATAGGAGGACCTCTTGCAGAGGCCGGGGATTGGAGCGTCAGAGAGCCCCAGAGAGAGGCGGGCCAGCTGTGACCACCCAGGAAGGTGGGGGAGCTAGAGCCCCGGAGATTTGTGTAAATTATGTGCTATGGACAACACATTGTGTTTTATTTGCTATTGGCACCCTGGCGATTATGGTATTATTGAAAAAAAAAAAAAAAAAAAAAGTAAACCTAGGCGGGTATACAGAGGTGTATCTATGCGCACACACACACTCACACTAACAATATTACAATAGTATAATAAATAGGGTTACCAAACCAGTATAGAGTATGAAGACGTGCAGTATCGAGTACATAACATAATAGCCGTAAGGATCGTCGACGGGCAGGTTATACATGGGCGGGTAACGACCCTTACCGAAGTTAATAGAATTTCTGCTCCTTAGGTCCAGAGGGGAGGAGCTACGCCTACATTAAGCACCTGGAGGTACTGGCAGGGAGGAGGCCCATCAGGCCAGTTACAATCCCATTAGCAGATCGGTCTATTGCGACACCGCTAGTTTGGCAGAAGTGGGAGGAGCTTCTGCGGTGCCACCCCGACAAGAGTTTTCGGAGATACATTGTGGCGGGGTTGAGAGAAGGCTTCAGGATTGGCTTCAAGTACGGAGCCGTCGAGAACGTGTCCGCCCAGACCAATATGCGGTCTGCGATAGACAACCCACAGGTAGTTGACCAGTATCTCGGCAAGGAGGTCAGCCTGGGTAGAGTCGCAGGCCCCGGGGAGGCGAGCTGGGAAGCCTCGCTGCACATCAACAGGTTTGGGGTGATAGAGAAACCACACCAACCAGGCAGGTTTAGACTGATAGTGGACCTGTCTTACCCAGAAGGCCATAGTGTGAACGACGGGTTAGAACCCGAGCTGTGCACCATGACATACACGTCAGTGGATGCTGCAGTGGCTAGAGTGCTAGCTCTCGGGGTAGGTACTTACCTGGCGAAGTTCGACATTGAGAGTGCGTATAGGATGGTGCCAGTTCATCCAGACGATCAGCCGTTGCTAGGGATGTCGTGGAAAGGGAAGGTGTACTTTGACAAAGCCCTACCGTTTGGCCTCAGGTCAGCACCAAAGATTTTTAGTGCAGTAGCAGACGCCATGCAGTGGATTCTGGAGCAGCGGAAGGTGGACATGCTACACTATCTCGATGACTTCATGGTTTTCAGTCCTTCCGAGAGAGGATGTGGCGAGGCACTGTCTACAGCACTGTTGGGGTGCCGGGAGCTAGGCGTGCCTATCGCGGCACATAAGACGGAGGGTCCAGCCACGGCCATCACGTTCCTTGGCATTGAGCTCGACACAGTGGACATGATGCTACGGCTCCCAAGGGCAAAAGTGGCCCGCCTCCGGAGAGAGATTGATCGCTGGTTAAGACGGCGCTGCTGTACCAAGCGGGATCTGCAGTCGCTGATCGGCTTGCTGCAGCATGCGAGCTGTGTGGTACGACCGGGAAGAACGTTCCTGCGGCGCCTGATTTCCCTGCTGTCCGTGGCGAAGAAACCGCACCACCGGATTAGACTTAATCGGGGATTCAGGTCAGACCTCTCCTGGTGGGCTACATTTCTCCCGGCCTGGAATGGCGCTAGTATGATGCGGCACAGGACTATGGGCAAGGCGGCCGGCACAATAACATCCGATGCCTCGGGCAATTGGGGGTGTGGGGCATTTACAACAGGTGGCGAGTGGTTCCAGTTGGAGTGGCCCGAAGTGTGGCAGGAGGTACATATCACGGTCAAGGAGTTGCTACCAGTGGTCCTGGCCGTGGCGATCTGGGGGCATAAGTGGAAAGGCAAGACGGTGAGGTGCAGGTGTGACAATGCAGCAGTGGTGGCGATTGTCAATTCGGGTTCGAGTAAGGACGAAAAGGCGATGCACCTAATGCGTAGTGCCTTCTTCTTTCTTGCACGGTATGACATCAGGGTGTGGGCAGAACATATCCCTGGGGTAGAGAACAGGAGCGCAGATGCACTCTCCCGTAATGACAGTGATTCTTTCTTGTTGCAGAACCCAGGTGCTCACCCCCAGCCAGTGGTGCTCCCACCAGAGCTAGTGCAGGCACTCGTTCTGCGACGCCCAGACTGGACATCAGTGAGCTGGACGGAATTGCTGAAAGCTTGTTCCTGAAGGGATTAGCAGAATCGACGCAGCGGGCGTACAAGTCTGGGCAACGGAGATACCTCACGTTCTGTACTCAGGGTGGCCTAGTAGCAGTTCCAACAACAGAGAGCACTTTGACGTACTTTGTAGCCCACCTGGCAAAGGAGGGGCTGAAGTACAGGACAATGAAGGCGTATCTGTCTGCCATTAGGCACCTTCATATAGCAGAGGGGGCACCCGACCCTTTTCAGGCGCCGCTAGGCAGACTTCAGTACGTACTGCAAGGCGCAAAGAGGATGGAAGCCCGCAGCGGTGTGTCACCCAAAACAAGGTTGCCGATCGGTCCTGACATTCTACGAAAGTTGAAGAGAATCTGGCAGAGTGACAGCCGGGACCCAGACAAGGTGATGCTGTGGGCGGCAGTCTGCCTTGGTTTCTTCGGCTTCCTCAGGGCAGGGGAGTTCACAGTGCCGAGCGATGAGGGATTCAATGCATCGGTGCACCTGACACGTCAGGATATTGCCATCGATGACCCTCGACAGCCGAGAGTGATCAGAGTGCACATTAAGCAGTCAAAAACAGACCCCTTCCGTAAAGGTATTAGCCTGTTCATTGGGAAGACCGACACCGACCTGTGCCCAGTCGCTGCTCTGCTCAGTTACCTGGTAGAAAGAGGGCAACGCCCAGGGCCCTTGTTTCTATTCAAGGATAGTCGGTATCTGACCAGGCAGAGGCTGGTGACAGCAGTCAGGAAGGCACTGGACGCTGCGGGCCTCGACCAATCTCAGTACTGCGGCCATAGCCTTCGGATCGGGGCAGCTACGGCTGCAGCGGAGAGAGGGCTGGAGGACTCAGTGATCAAGACGCTCGGGAGATGGCGGAGCCTAGCTTACCTGGATTACGTGAGGATTCCACGGGAGCAGTTGGCGAGCTACTCAAGAATCCTGGCTGCCTAAGTCCGCGGAGCAGACGACGTTGAAGACAAAGGGGATTGAATGTCACTCAGGTCACCATGGGTACTTGTCATGGGCTATTAGTGTACTTATGCTTGTATGTATATAGCCATCAGTATGTATTTCATGCATTTGATGTAATGGGATCACTGTAAAGGCAGCTGAACATTACGGGGATATAGTGATACCAGGGGGATTCCAGCCGTTAGGCCAGGTACAATAGAGTGGGTAGGGTGGCTGGGTGTGTACAGGCTTGGGAGGGGTCGGTACCGACCGTGGGCCTGGGGGTGTCTAGCTGGGGGTTACCCCCAATTAGACCCACTTATCCCCTCTTAACACCACTTAGCAAGTGGGGAGGGGAATTCCCAAGCCTACACCTCTGCCAACTCTACACGGTACTGGCGCCGTGGCACAGCAAATCCTACCACAGAGGACAGGTGGCTGCAAGGTGAGTAAAAGGGGGGGGTGAGAGAGGACAGAAGTAATTAAATGAGGTTTAACAGTAGTTAGACCTGGTTAATTACGAGGACCGGAAAGGGGGGGCTCAGGCATGGGCGGAGCCCAACCCCAGTCGCCAGAAGTAACAGCACGTGGGAGCAAGAGCGGACACGTGGAGCAGGTCACACAGGAGTAGGTAACACATTGAGGCCCAGCTACGAGAAGGTGTTGTAACGTCCAGCGGCTCAGGGTCAAGCAGAAACAGTCGCTTGTCCCACCCACCCTCGCCAAGATTTCTCCACGGGGGGCTTGCCCCTCCGTGTGATCAGGTTAGGCCTGGGGGGGTCTAGCTGGGGGTTACCCCCAATTAGACCCACTTATCCCCTCTTAACACCACTTAGCAAGTGGGGAGGGGAATTCCCAAGCCTACACCTCTGCCAACTCTACACGGTACTGGCGCCGCGGCACAGCAAATCCTACCACAGAGGACAGGTGGCTGCAAGGTGAGTAAAAGGGGGGGGTGAGAGAGGACAGAAGTAATTAACTGTCATTAACCCTCAGCGCGCATGCGCGTGAGGGTTACAGTACTCACTTTGTCTGTCATTCATTAACCCTCAGCGCGCATGCGCCCAGAGGGTTACAGTAGTCGTCCTGTCAGTCATTCCGTCCGTCAGTCAACAGGGGATCTCGAAGATTACGGCTACTCAGGCTTTGAAAGCGACATCAAACTATAGCACTTCACAGAGTAAGTCCCTTTAATGTGCCAGAATTTTTAGTTTTGACTTAGTTTTCAAGAAAAAGCGAGTAGAATTTTAGTCCCACAATCGTACGTTACGGTAATGGGAACCGCCCCTTAAAAAACTTGCTTGTCACGTGAGCAAGCTTGCAGGTTACAAATCACTTTTAAATAGCTAACAATTACATGGATTGAGCATGAGGTGTTCCGTGGCATAGTTGTTGAGTGAGCAAGTAGCTAACCTAGAAGTCACTGGTTCGAACCCAAGTAGACGATTTTTTTTTTTTTTTTTCATCCTTTTTTTTTTCTTTTTTTCTTGCCTTATTTTCCTTTCATTTCCTCTTTCTTTTTCATTGTCTTTTTCTCTTTCCTGCCTCTCTTCATGCCACTTCTCTTTTTTTTTTACCTTTGTTATTATTTTCTTTATCATACTAGCTAACTAGCTGAGGGTTTGCACTTCAGTGCTCTAGTTCATTCATTCATTCAGTCAGTCAGTGTGTCACTCTGTCAGCAGCGGATCTCGATGATGGACGGCTTTCAGGCTAAAAAAATTATATCAAGTTAGGGTATTCTATTATTTAAGTGCCTTTAATGTGCCAAATTTTTTGTTTTGAATTTAAATATCTAGAAAACACGAGTCAAATTTAGGCCGTTACAAGCTTTACCTTGCGCGGGTCACGCCCCCTTTATACTCAAGCCGCGTCACGTGAGCTGCCGACCTTTTTTTTTCATTCTGTCACTCTGTCTGTCAACAGGGCACTTCTGGAAGGTAGGAACCAGCCAGGCTCTGAAAGCGGCATCAAACAGCAGAAGTAAGTTCCTTTAATATGCCAGAATTTTGATTTTGGACTGAAAAAAGCGAGTCTTTCCAGAGCCGTGCCATCGTAGGCTTACAGCGGGAACCGCTCCTTAAAACACTTGCTTGTCACGTGAGCCAGCTTGCAGGTTGCAAATCACTTTTAAATAGCTAACAATTACGTGCGTTCAGAGTGAGGTGTTGCGTTGAATAGTCGTTGAGTGAGCAGGTAAGTATCCTAATAGTTTCTGGTTCGAATCCTCGTCGACAATATTTTTTTTTTTCATCTTTTTTTTTTATTTTTTATTTTTTCTTTTGTCTTCTTGCCTTATTTTTCTTTATTTTCCTCTTTTTTCCTACTGTTATTATTTCTTTCCTACCTTTTCCTTTTCTTTTTTTCTAACTAGCGCTGAGGGTTTGAACTTCAGTGCTCTAGTTATTATGGATTCAAGTGACCTGTTAAACGTAGAGGTTGCTTTTATAATTCAATGCTATTCTCCGTACGGGAAATCTGTGGCCTCGTATACCAGATTCTGAACTCCTTTCGGAGGTCTGGGTATATAAGGAAGAATCCCCGGCATGTCCTTTGACCTCTAGCTCCTATTCAAATTAAAATAAAGTAGTTGCGCAAAGAGAATCCTCCATTATACGTAGCTCACTATCCTTTCAAGTCGATCCACACCATGTTTACAACAAGTGCCCTAACAAAAAAACAGCTATATGAGTTTAAGCTATGAAAGGTAAAGATGTTTCATTAATGTGGAAAGGTTGAAATGAAGGAACAAACACAACTTCTTGAAACTAACACATAGTAAAAGAAATAAAGTCAATGAGGTATATAAAACGGTAAAATTACAACTTTGAATTCTGGTAAAACCGAGGATGTAGAGGAATGTAGTGAAGTAATGCATTGTAAGAAATATACTTGACTTGATTAGTTGTAGAAAGAATATGGGCACGGTAGTGTCTATTGTATGTAGTGAGTTTGTGTATGATTCCTTTGAAGATAACCTCTTTGTTGATATAGATGGCAGATATTTCAAGTACCTCAAAAGCATCATCATCAGTGCCACACAAGACCGCGGCGTTAGGCTTGTAAATTTGCCCTTCCACCTTTACCCATTTGGTCCTGGAATTTTAAACTACAATAAAAATTGATTCAGTTAAGGTATGCATATTTATACTTACTCATATTCTGATGTTATTGTTGGGGCCATGTCGCTCACTTCCACTGTTGATACAGAGGTTACTGCATGTATACATACATTATCATAATTTAAAAAACCAACTATACTTGTTCTCTAATATGCTTGCATGGGGACTGTGCACAATGCCTTTAGTTTTCCCTGTTTCCAGGTTTTGTTGGCAGAAGATAAAGCTATTCAAGGGGTAATGTTAATTAACAGAAACATAACTAGATTAAAAATTGTGCTTGTCATTTGTGCCAAGAGTATTGGCTAATAGAGGCTTTTTAATAATGCCTAAAACTATAAAGAAATAAATTAATTTAAAGTTCCTAAGGAGAAGGAAGCTATGATGCCTAACACAACTACATTACTCTAGTAATCCAAACTATTTGTCTCAATTTCATTTCTTATTGATGATTACATTATATACCTGGTCCAGTTTCAACTCCTTCTCTGTTTGCTTTATTTTGCAGGTAGCACTGATGCTGCTGGTGCCTGGTTGCCAATGAAAGTGGAATATTGGTGAAGTTTCCCAATGTGCGGGCTAGACTTTTGAAGTAAGCATGTTTGGCCTCATACCGCATTGTCCAATGCCTCACTAACGGACCGTACCTGTAATGTCACATGAGTCAATTTAATTGGTATTTGACAAATTTATTTTTCACGTATAGTTAGGTAAACCTGTCATACAAACCCTCAGCGCTTACACATCTAGAGCCAGTGCTATGCAGCAGGTTCGGATAATTAAAGTCCGGATTATCGAGGAAGCACCAAAAGCCTTTGTGGGCATAGTTTGAAATCATTCTTTATTTAAAGTTCATATTTATTAGTCTAGGTTGTAATGTCATTATTTGATATCCGTCCCTGGAGATACAGAGAACAGACAAATAAATGACAAAGTGAGTTACATAGACCTCGTGTACATGTACGCTGAGGGTTAATAAATATCTTCCAGAGTTTTGTTCAATATTGTGTCATATTGCAAATGCAGAAATAATTACAATAAGACGTCAGAGTTACAAGCACCTTGAGAAACCAGGCTTTCTGTAACTCAGAATTTTCTATCTATGTGTGTGAGACTACTAAGTAGTCATTAGTAATGTGATAATTTACTACTAATAAAAGGCACACTAAGGTGTTTAGTTACTGAGTCTTCCGTAATTCTGAAGTTCTTAACTCTGAGGTTCTACAGTATAGATGCCAGCTAGTACAATTGAATAAATTAAATTAAAACAAGGAGAAATGTTTAAACCCTTACTTGTATGCATACATTAAAGCAAATGGGTTAACTTACTGAAGAGTTAATCTTGGCATGTGTTGCATGAAGTGCATTTTTGGTATTATTGACGCTCCAGGATACAAGTGCTTGAAATTGGTATGGTGTACTTGGATCAAGTGAGCCATGTAGCCAACACCATCTTCATATAGTTTGTTGGTGAACAAGAGGTCTGCAATTCTCATCATGATCAAGTAGTTCTTCCAGTAAGGATCTCTCTCTGGGACAAGATCACCGATCACAATAGGGAGAATTCTTGCCATTAGCCACATCTGTGCAGCTACAGGAATAAAAGGTCACTAAATATTCTTTTGTTCTTTGTTTGGCCTACCAGATTGCTTTAAAGTATGTCCTGGAGTAGTAAAGAGTGTTGTGGCTAGCGGAGTGGGTTTATCATGTACTTCCATGTATCCCAGCTCTGTATTGGTCATTCTGGAATTGAATATGTCTATAGTTGTGTAGTACACATTGTTGTTATGTTACATTTCAGAACTGGTAAACTGGTTTCCTTACCAAGACTGAAATGTTTATCTATTTCCATCATTCTTTTCAGAAGGAGCTTGATCTCATATTGGAGTGCACCTTCTAAAATATCATGCATCACATCAGGGACCAAACCACCGTCGCACACATGAAAATATCTAAAACCAGGTGAATATAGAACATTTTAGTGACAGTGTTAATTTTATAGATGTAAGAAATCACCGTAGTTCATTTAGAATGGAATTTCTGTTAACTCCGTAAATTTTGGAAGCATCACTAGAAGTGTCTAGTTCTGAACACTGTAGATTGTGGCTGGTACGATCCCTTAAGGTGAAGTCGTCTTCCCGGAACTGTTTAGAAACAATAACTAAAATTATGCAGTGAAAATAAACTGTTGGAATTGTTGCTTTGCGCTGGCTTATTATTATTATATGTGAGCCACTTATTTTGAATGTGTGTGTAGTGACTTAACTAACCAGTGACAAGGCAGCATCTCTAGTAGCCATGCAATGTCTGCACAGTCTAAATGCAGAGCAGCTCTCTTTAAAGCCTCCCATGGCGAGACTTGCCAAGTTGTCTGCTGACACAGCACATAGTGTGCCATGGTACTTCTTCATTTCCCCCTTTATGTTAAATGTAAGCCCCAGTTCCTAACATATGATAATTAGTTGTGTTTATTTTTGTTGAGGTGTCTGACCAACAAATACTTACCAGTCTTTTCAAGTCATTCACTATCGGTTTTAAAATAGTGTCCATTCCATATTTCTTTAGATGTTTTTCTTTGGTGATTGCCAATAAGTTGATAGAGGACAATTTAGATCTGGCACTTGGAGGTATATTGCCAAGTGTGAAGTAGAAAATACCTGAAATAAGAATGGAAATAAGTAATTTTTTGTTTTTAAATTTAAATTGTAAATATATTTTCATATGTGCTGTAAGTACTTTAGTAGCTTTTGGGAATTTAGATCACATGACTTACTCAGCTTGTGGATCTTGGCTTTAGATCCAAGAGGATTGCAAACCTCTAAGTCATCGTAATAGAGGAAAATGCGGAGTGCAGTAGGAGACATTGTGAAGAGGGGATGGCTTTTGAAGGCAACTCCATCACTATAGTCGGACAGCCAACCAGGTTCACTCTTCTCCTCATGTGATACCTGAGTTTGAATGTATGTTGGTAAGTTAGCTGACCTGGCATAAGCTCAAAGTTGGGATTAACGGTTTCAAAATGTGAGTGTGAAACTCTTTTAATGTATGCATTCCATTCCTGTGGTTTTGTACTATATGCTTAGTGTGAAGAGTTATTTCATTGTTGTGAAGTGGTAGAATTAGCATGTGTATGTGATCATTGTAGACAAATATAGAAGTGAGGTTTACCTGATATCTGACAAAGTCAGATTGAAGGAGCTGTTGCAGAGTCTGTGTCAGTGGCACATAGATCATTTCATCTCTTTTCAAAGTGTACTTCCTTTTTGGTCCACACCCTTTCCATTTCATATGCTTTCCAAGTGGAATGTGTTGTGGTTCCTATAGAGTATGTATTACTATAGCAGTTCATAAAAACAACATCACTACTACAAACCGTTAAACTGAAATTCTTTTTTAAAAACTTCTGTTGTAGGTGGTGGGTAGAAACCTCCCGAAATGGATTACAGTATGGACTGTCGTCACTAAACAGTTGGTGGAAGCTGTCATCTAAACTCTCTACTACTCTTACTTTATTCAGCCTCTCCTTCACTTCTGAGTACAAAGCCGTACAATGCAGCTACAAAATTATTATTGTTGCGGTTTCATGTAAGTGCAATCATACTTATGAAATATTTGGTACCTGTATTAAATTTGTTATTCCTTCTATCATTCCTTGAACTGCCACCTGAGTTAGTCTGTATTTCTCCTTTATTTCTAATAAAAATAATGCAGACATCCTAGCAAGATGCTGCAAATTATCTTCAGGTAAAGTAGTTTCTTCCATGCTAGATGATTCAAGCTCAGTTGTACCTTCATCAGAGTCACACACATTATATAGCTGTAATTTTGCTGAATATAATAATATATATGTATACATGCATATGTGACAGTACTGTACTTTAAGAAAAAAATTAATACCAAAAAATCAAAATTGTACAAGCAACACATGCCAAGGACAACATTAATTTTTTTATCTAATTAGAATTATTTTTATCAGCTGATGTCCTCCTATAGTTTAGAATATCCAAAAAAATCATTTTTGCAGCAAATCTAGAAGTATGAATTCCCTTTATACATGAATCTCATGCTCATCACAACATGATGTGACGAGTGCTCTGTGGCACCACTGTTTCTTTACCAAAATTCTAATAACTACTACAGGGTATCTAAATGTGACTAATATTATTAAGTGTATCATTCAGTACAGGGTTTATGAATTTTTCCCAAGGGTGGGAGGGGAAAATGGGCGTGGCCTTAACTTGAAAGGGGGAGGGGAAATTGTATATTTATTAGGGAAAAATTACACTATTCCTTTGGGTCTGGAATATTCATAATCTAAGGGGGGGGGGGGACAAGAGCAACCCCCCTTGCCCCCCTGAAATAAACCCTGCAGTAGTTCACTGCTTTGACTGTAACCACACAGAAAGGCATGTATCCAAGTGATGTAATTTGAGTTTATGCTGTGTGTTTGTTTGTTTTGATTATTGTCATTTTCATTCTCTCTCCCTCCCCCCTCTCCCCCCTTTTTTTCAACACATACCTGTTGTTTCAAATTGCAGCTGCTTATGTTCAAGTGTCTTTACTATTAATATATTATCTAAATAGTGCTTACCATTTCTATTGTTTTCTGTGATTTCTGTTTGAATTTCTGGTATTATTTCTGTTTCAGCAACAGGAATGGTGTCGAAATCACTCGAATCAGTTGCAGCAATCATTTCACTTTCATGACAGTTTCAGGTTCCAGTTGCGTAAAGGAATGGGATGGAGTAGTGGAGGTATTGGACACGTTAGGATCCCCACCATGCCAGTCATATACATGGGACTTGAAGCTTCTAAATTTTTAAAACCGTTTTGGGCATCCTTCATTCCACATGTGATTTCAAATGAAGGTGAGTAGGTGTGGCATTCTCTAATATGTTGCATGTAGTCCCTTAATTTCATATTGAGGTTGTAATTTATGGTTGCTTCAGAGTTGGGGTTGATTATGATTACAATCGTAATCGATAAGTTATTGCATAATCGTAATCATAATCAAAATCATGTGGCAAATTGTGGGTGTAATCATCGTAATCAAACCCATAGAACCATTACTGGTAATATTAGCAGTAAAGTAAAACACAGCAAATGTTAGCTGTAATTAGAATAAACAGAGTTATAGCAGCTGAACTTAAGGCCACTAATGTATGTAGCCTGCAACTACCTCCATTCTCCAGTATCTACACTGGGAAAATATTTAGACCAGAAAGATGACGTCTATCAAACGAACTGTTTGAAAAAACTTTTTTTTTTTTGTAACAATCCCTATTTTTCTGACAAATAATCATAATTATATATAATCATAATCAACATTTCACAATCATACTGTAATCATAATAATCATGTTACCGTAACCAACCCCCAAGTGTGGGGTTGTTACAAAGGTAAAATTATATTTCATTTAATTACGCCAGTGTTAATCTTTCTGGTCTAAATATAGGGGGAAACCCTGATCTGAAACATGCACTGGCCTTACAGTTACTGACTGTGCTCCTTTTAACGACGCATGTTTACAGCACAGCATCAAAATCACCTTGGTCAAGTGCTGGCCCTTCTATAGCTATAGCCATTAGTTTTGATAGTGAAGAAAATTGAAGCCTATTTTGAAAACAATTCTGATTTTTACTGTCGCTATGATTTGGATAGCAAAAAGTATTACCAGTACTTAAAATTATTACTTACTCCACTTTAATTTCGACCCCCCCCCCCAAGACAAAAATTTCTGGATGAAACCCTGCAGTGTACTGCAAATCCTCCAAGAAAACTCTCCTACCATGGCAGATTCATAGTGTCTGTTCCAAAATTGGAATAATGGATAATGAACCCCGCCCGCCGGCGCTAGCTTATTAGGGTTGTAACTTACAATAATGTTTGTATGAATACAACGGTAGGCAGAAAAGTGATTCACACATTCGTCTATCCCGAGGTCTATCCCCACAAGTTTATTTGAGCACTACTATACACGTCTACATTTTCAAGACGGATCTTCATAAAATCGGTAAAGGGTAGATTGAATTACATATCTCTAAATAGGGTAAAGGGTTTCTGACGTTATCACGTGAGAAAGCGCACTTGTACATACGTAAGGAATTTGGCGGTTCATTTGATCTAAAAGGTCTACTATATTCATTCAAAATGTGCCAATTGGTACCGTTACCACGAAATGCTGCAAGTAAGTGAGGTGGGGAAAGGAGAAGTCATTGTTTTATAGGTGTAGCTAAACTAGTGGCAGGCATTGGACGGCATAAATATTAATTTATAGGGAAGGGGTGGGGGTAGGGCTAGGTATAAGAAATACAGTATTTCTGCCAGCAGCTAGCAGCTGTGTTTAATTGATATAGCAGACAAGAATTTTAATGTTGATATTATGAAACCCATTGTGTAGGAGTTATTTATAGACCCTTTACCTAACTTTTTGAGACCCCAGGTGAACTATAGTCTGGTGTTGCCGACCCTTACCTTTTTAAATATTGTGTACAACCACTGTGGTGAATGTTTTAAATTGGTGGTTAGCACCAGAATCTGATCATTGGTACTTGAGTCCCCAGACCCTTTCCTCCACCCAGGATACTTCGTCTCAATAACGGTTGAAGAGATTTCACCATAACTTACCAGCCAGATAGTTTGATAAAAGTAACCTGAAGCTGTACAACGGTAGTGACAGTCAATTGCTAAAGGTTTGGGGTATAGCCATTTCTAGAGCTGGTACGTATGAAGTTGTCCACAGACCCTGATAATCCAATTGGCTATACATTATATGTATGTGTTAGTATTTTGCTGTATGCCAAACTGAACTCGCCCCCAGAACGGGTCCCTTGACAGATTCATTGATAAACAGTGTATCTTTCATAGAGACTAGGTTAATTCAACTAGACCCTGTGTACAAGGGTAAATTCTTACCATGCAATACAAGCGCCTTCTGATATCAAGTACATGTTGCAAGCGTTAGGGACCTGTCTTGAATAATAGACCGCAAGACTACCAGAGTGTCCACAGTTGGGCTTAATTAGAGCATGCGCAAAAAATTATTTCAAACTGGTCATTGGTACTAGAGTCCCCAGACCCTTTCCTCCTCTCCCGCACCATATTAAAAGTAGGTAAAGGGTAGGCAACACCAGACTAGGTGAACTAACACAGTATCAGAGTTCCAAGCAATCTGCACTACATAGCACAAATTAGAAACTAAAATAATATCATTTGCAGCACTGTGCCGGTCTCACAAAAAAAGGTGAATGGTCTCGATATTAGACTAACTCAATTTGGAATTGTAAAATTCTATATTCTATGAAGCAGTTGTAAGTAGCAGCAATAGTTGTTGTGTGTTTTGTAGGGTATTTATATGAGCAGTGGAGGTAATGTGACTTTGCTGAAATTGGTATTTCCCTGCAAGAAGTGATGTGGCATCCCTTATTTTTTAGCCCCTCCCTCTTTCTCTCCAATAATTTTATTGTACTGAATAAATAGTATTATTTAGTATTGTTTCCGTTAGAAGAATATTTCTCCACCTATTGTGCTGAGCTAGAAATACCTCTTTTAGTAGAGGGTTAAGCATACGTATAACATTTTGTATGTAGGGTGATGTTAAAGAAGTGAAGTATTGAAAATTCTTATTTGTGATGAAGATTAGGTAAGGGGTTTCGTACTTGCAACAGGAATAATAATGAGTCCTATAAAATTTGATATAGGATATAAGCAACTTTAATTGGCTTTTTGGGGGCCTACCATGGAAACGGTAAAAGGTTTATTGTGCTTAGGGTAAATAGTCCATGAGCCAGAGGCCCAAATTTTGGTAATCGGTGCCATATTGGGGGAATAATCCTCATAGCATTTTTTATGAAGGTACATACCTCTGGAAGTGGAAAATGCATGATAGCATCACAGCCATGGTAGCTTGTGGTTTTTATCACCCATTTTGTAGCCCCACCCATAATTTTCCATGAAATGGCAAGTATATTATTTTCAGACTTTGTGTGTAGTATGTTTATTTCGAGCATGAGGAGGGTTTTCATGCATGATTCAATCTTGTGGTCACTTAGCCACACCCCCATCATCATGTGCTGACTCATCAAAAAAGTAGGTGTGTATTTTTTGCTGGCTATCGTACCTGGCAAGTTGAGAGTGTCTTGAGATTCTGGAAAAAAAGAGGTAAGTGAAGAAGCATCTAGTTTTAGTTAAACACAACAGTCTAGAATCCAGTTTCAAACAACTGGATATCATTTTCTGTCTGCTTTTGATATGCCCTCACTTAATATTCTTATGTAGACAACTTCAAACTGTTCCAATAATGGAAGAAGCCAGGGAAGAGTGCTGTATTATCTGTACACTAAGAACTTCAGATAATGATAGTCTCTTAGTGAGTCCCAAAACATATGATTCATGGCAAAACTTACTTAAAGCTGCTGAGTTGAGAAAGTATGGCCCAAATACAGATGCTGCCAAAGAGCTAGGAGGGAATGAATTTCCTAAGATCTATTACCATCGACGGTGTAGGAGCGTTTTTACCATGAAGCGAGACTTGGAGATAATTTTGAAAAGAAACACAAATGAAGCTATTGGTAATGAAGATGTCTGCTCCTCAAAGCGGTTATGCAGTAGGCTGTCGGTGTCAAGGGTATATGATCCAATCTGTATATTTTGTGAGAAAGTGAAGTTTGTAAAAGGTTCCAAGTCACGCGAAAAGCTTACAAAAGCTGCTAAGTTGCAAGCTGACAGGACCCTGAGAGACTGTGCAATTAAAAAAGGAGATAACAAGATTATGGCAATAACGAGTAGGGATATAGTTGCTGCTGAGTCCCACTACCACACATCTTGCTATAAGAACTACACAAGAGTAATAAAGAAGGCATCTAAGGATGATGATGAGAGAGTGAGTGAAAATGATATACTTATCAAATAGTAGAAAGACAAGCTTTTGCTGATCTTTTTGAGCATATTCGAACTGTTGTAATTCCAAACAAGAAAATTGTGCCTGTCAGTTCTTTGACAACAAAACTAGAATCATCTATGATATCTGGTGGAGACAGAGTCATCCGTGATTCAACACGGAAGCACATTCGTCGGAGACTAGAATCAGAGCTAGCAAATTCTATTCAAATCTATCCTGATGACAAGGGAAAGCTGTTGATGGTTCCCGACAGTGTACAACTACATGATGCTGTTTTAGAAATCCAGAGTTTGCATAAGGAATTTGGATTTTGGAAAGGCAAAGTAACTGATCTTACAAAGATTACCGATCAAGTGTCATGCCAGGCATGCTGCAGATGAGGGATATCATATTATAGTGATCTGCATGTCTTTGTGATGTCCTTGGCATTTCATGACAAGATAGGAGCTTCCCTGTTTCAAAAATGTGGCACTAAAGCCAGGAGGAGAGTTGTTGACATCAGTAAAGTTGCTGCCACTGTTGGTATGAGAGTGTGCAGGGCTCTCATTGGCATGCGCGCATTCACTGGATGTGATACTGTCAGTGCCTTTGTTGGCAGAGGGAAAACAAAAACTCTGAAACTCCTGATCAGCCATGTGGACTACCAAGATACTTTCTTGAAGTTGGATCAAGAGTGGGTGCTTTCTCAGGAACTTGTTGATTAACTGGAAACATTCACTTGCCTTCTCTATGCCCCCAAATTGTCGTCTACTAGAATTAATGAACTTAGGTATCACTTATTCTGTGCCAAGAAAGGTGAAATCGAGAGTCATCAGCTTCCACCATGCAGGGAATGCTTCCTACACATGCTCTAAGAGCTAACTACCAGGCTGGAATTTGGCAGAGATGTCTACAGCAGGATCCGCAAGTGCCGAGTCCTGTAGGTCATGGGTGGAAGTTGGATAAGCAGGGGTCAGATGAGCAGCTTGTTATCCACTGGATGGATGGTCAACCTGCACCTCAAGCCATTCTAGACTTACTTGCATGTACCTATGCAAGGAAATGTGAGCTGCCCAGGTGTGAGTGTATGGCAAATGGGCTCAAGTGTACTGATATGTGCAGATTACCATACTGTGACAACCAGCCAAACCAACAAGAGAGTGAAGAAAGTGCGGACGACTTTGAACTAGAAGATTAAAACATCTATTTATTACTTTTACTGTGGTTTATTATACATGCAGTGCTCTGATATGTTCTAAAAAAATATTTTTGAATCCAAAGCTACATGCTGTACTCGCAAGATAAATAATATTTCCATACATACCTATGTAAACTGTATAGAATATGTTGGAAATATATGATTGGGATTTTAATTTGCTACTTATTTCATGAAAGCTACCACTATTTCAATGCTATCATGCATTTTCTATCTATATAGAAGTAGACAGTCCCAAAAAGTGCTGTGAGCATTATTCCCCCCAAATGGTACCGACCGAACCCCCTGGCTCATGGACTAAAAGGGTGTGTAATGGATTTCATGTTGGTAATTTGGTAAAGGGTTAATGAAATGGGTTGGCAGAGATGAGATTCTGAGTTATTTTCTTGCTGAACTTATTGGTGTTTACTTTAAGAGAGAGAGTGTTGAGTGCTTTAAGTTTACAAATCCACTGAGTCTGTAGTACTATTTTAACTGTTATTTTATTATCATGAACCTTTTTAAAGTCATGTGTAACTTGTGCATGTCAGTCTGGAACCGAGGGGGGTCCATAACAAACTACAAGTCATTTTAATAGACTTACTATATTGATGTCCCCTTACCACTTGTGTCTGGTTGATGGTGTCCATTACTAAGAACACAGAGAGGCTCGAGTATACTGCTAATCATTTTCTAGAATAAACCCTTTACCTATTTATCCTAATGCCTTTGATGTCCTCATTGTACATGCATAATCTAGGGGTTCCTTTAATGCTGTAAATAACGGACCAGAGTCTATCTGATGTTATACCCTTTCACCATGAATTTGAAAGGACATTTTATAATTTTGGCCTGACATGTACTTTGTACTTATGAAAGTACATAGCTACCACAATAGTGCCAAAATTTTATCTGACATGATCTTTCAATTTGAATTTGATCAGGTATTTAAGAATTAGACCGAAATTTGATGTCAAAGTGTTTCTGTTCCCATAGTATACATAACCTTTCATTTTTATTGGACAATGATAATAGTAATATTACCATTTTCATGTGTGTATGCAGGTACTACTACTTTATGTCAGAGAAACTGTATTAAAAACAACAACTGTGTTGTTTATTAAAAACAACACAGTTGTTGTTTTTAATACAGTTTCTCTGACATAAAGTAGTAGTACCTGCATACACATGTCCAATAAAAATGAAAGGTTAATCGTAATTGTTAAGCGAACCACGGCGCCATGTGGCGTTTGAAACTGAGGTGGTAGGGGACGTTATATTCCCATTTAGGTACTGCCATATAGAGTGATAGTGAAAATAGAAGTTAATATAATACAATATATATAAGGGGCTTTATTTTTTTATGGGCTGCATAGTTAGTTGACGTAGACATGTTGCCTGTAGTAATATTTTGTAATAATTTATCAAATATGGAAGTTGATGTGTTCAATGTTCTTTGTGTTTAGATGAAGCTGAGTGAATAGAGATTGTCTAAGGTGTGTCTGTGATGGATGATTAAAGAACTCGACATCACTGAGGGAGTGAACTGTCATCATTGGACCTAAACATATAAACATACAATTTTTGTGTCATCTCATACCCGTATTGTATGTGAAATAATATTTACTGTATTATACCTGAATATAATCACATGGCGTTTCAGTACACTTTATATTGGCAAAGAATTACACCCTATAAGGTGTTCATATACACTGTAGGAGTGAAACACTCCTATGAGTGTGATAGGGGTGTAATGGTACACCCTATTTGGTATACTAGGAGGGCATTTGAAGGGTGTAATGGGACACTAATTTGGGGTGTATCAATACACCCCATGGGGTGTAGTACAGTGTAATTTGGAACACCAAAAGGTGTAATGTAACACCTCGTTTTTTACAGTGTAGTGAGTGACTGATACAGTGTAGCTACAAGTGCAAATGATTAAAAAAAAAAGATGGCCTACTATTAGTGAGTGATAGCACGGGTAACCTGTACTTTTGGGATCAACAGCACTCGTTAAGCAATTGAAATAGTACTCGGCGAGTGCTATTTCAATTGCTTTAAGAGTGCTATTGTGATCCCTAATAGCACTGTTACCCATGCTATTACTAATACTATAATAATATAAAATTGTATTCGATAACTCACACTTTCAGCAATGAATTGGCAGGGGGGGGGGGGCACTGGAGAGGAGAACAACCGACCATGTCAGAGATGGCAGCCAACGACTGTCAACCACCATCTCTGCCAACATCCGGTGTTGTTGGCAGAAAACAAGCTGTTCTTCCCTATATGTCCACGTCAGTGGACAGAGGTGGAAGACGACTCTGCTGATCACAACTGGGCAGCCTCCACCTGATTCCTCCACCTCCATTAATTCAGCCTCCACCTCAGTGGACTGGGCAGCCTCCACCTCCATGGACTCCACCTCCATCGACTGGGGCCTGATCGTGGGAGACTGCCCGGTGGAGTGTGAGCGAGACTGCCGGGCAGTGTGCGAGCGGGACAGCCGGGTGGAGTGCGAGCTAAACTGCCGGGCAGAGTGCGAGCGAGACAGCCGGGTGGAGTGCGAGCGAAACTGCCGGGCAGAGTGCGAGCGAGACGGCATGCCGGGCAGAGTGCGCGAGCAAGACTGCCGGTTCCCAGAGCAGGAGTGGGTTTTGTTTTCCGGAGAATGTAGTTGGCTCAAAGTAAGAGTGTGAGCGAGACTGCCAGTGGAGGCTGCTTATGTTCAGGGGGTCGTAACTTCCCAGAGCAGGAGTTCGTTTTTCCGGAGAATGTAGTTGGCTCAAAGTAAGAGTGTGAGCGAGACTGCCAGTGGAGGCTGCTTATGTTCAGGGGGTCGTAACTTCCCAGAGCAGGAGTTCGTTTTTCCGGAGAATGTAGTTGGCTCAAAGTAAGAGTGTGAGCGAGACTGCCAGTGGAGGCTGCTTATGTTCAGGGGGTCGTAACTTCCCAGAGCAGGAGTGGGTTTTGTTTTCCGGAGAATGTAGTTGGCTCAAAGTAAGAGCCACACCAGGGACCAGGACGACAACCACCTCTGACGCGGCGTGTGCACTGTGATACAAAGTGCGGTGGAGTTTTACGTCTAACGAAAATGATGAGTGACAAGAGCAACGACTAAGAGCTGAACTCACACGACGAACTATAAATACAAAAATAAGACCACACCTACAATTGACACGAAAAGCTCTAAACATCTACAGTGTCCCGCGCAGTTCTTATCAAAAAACTCATTTCATTGGTTAATCAAATCATGTGACCAATTATAGCGCCGCGCAAAAAGGCGGCTAGGGCTAGCGGACCAATCAGAAGAATTCTTTGATAAGAACTGCGGGATGGCTCCTAAACATCCTGCTCTAGAGCGTTGGGTTCACGCGCGCCTAGAGCAGGCACACGCACGCACACCGAAGTCCACAAACATACCTACAATAAATCAACACCATTGTCCTTTCCCACACGCTGCTACGTGATATATGATACACAACAATAACTAGTGATGTGCTCTAATAGCACAAAATAGCGAAGCGAGCGATGCATATTCCCTGTAATTGCAGCTATTCCATGCATGCTTGGTGTGGCTACAAAATACTGTCAGATTCTTTACTTTGCTACCTGTTTCTGTTTCGTTTTAGCTCTCCTCCTCCTTGCCCTGTCTTTTTCATTTCTTATCGCTCGCCTTACTAATTTTTCTTCAGGAGTTTCTAACGCCCTCAAAGCTCGTGACAGAGCGTTTCTAACGTTTTGTCTACTGGGTATCGCTACTTCGTACGGCGGGTAAACAAAACAAAATGTTGCTAAGAAGGTTACCCGGCCCGCGCAAGCGCGTAGGAGAAAGGGTACACACGTACGCCCACGCAAGAACAAAAACAATTTCTAGACCTAATAATTGGCGAGCGAGCGTAGCGAGCGAGACACTTACAGGGGTAAAAATGAAAAAATCGGGGATGTTTGTTTATTTATTTATTGGCGAGCGAGCGAAGCGAGCGAGACACTCTCAGGGGTAACACAATCGAGATTTCGCTATATTTATTTATTTATCTGTTTATGGGGTACGTGAGACCTCTGTTTTCGCACGCGCTTCTAATTACGTAAGTTAGGTAAAGCGTTCACAGTTCCAGTATTTTTCAATTAACGAGCTCTGAGAATCCTTAGTGGCGGTGGTAAGTCAATGCTCTCTTTGTCATGGCTATAAGCCGTGCGCAACAGTATTTACTTGAAAATACATTGTCCACTAGACTACTGCGAAGGTAAGTCTGTGTAGGTGCATGTCCAGCTGTGTCAAAGCATTGTGTGTTACAACCACTACTTAGCTAAAGAATATCACAAAGAAAACTTTTAAATAACGTGTATTGTTTTGTTGTTGTTTTTTTTCCTTCAATCCAAGCAGTTGCAGAGTTGTCACTATGGCACTGAAATTCATTTACCAAGTATGCGAAATTTAAAAACTGGACCTTATTTTCAGTAGCTTCAGTGTTAGAAGTCAAAATCATTCATATAAAAACAGTATAGTCTTTAGGCTCGCTCGCCATTTGTGCTCAAGCACATCACTAGTTTATATATATGTTTGGACGTATGTATGTCATTTTGTACTTTGACCCTCCGTATTTTTGTGTTCGCTCGGCGTTCGACCCCGTCCCAAACTTCACTAAACAAAATCCTCTGGTTTAGCGACCGTTACCCGTATCACCTTAGAAATTGAATTGTTTACCGCTTTGAATTGTTTTGCGGGTGCTGGGAGCTCCATTTCTATTCGAGTTAGTGGCGGTGGTAAGTTAATACACTATTTGTCACAGTTATAGCACTACTCAACAGCATTTACTTGACAATTCATTGTCCACTAGACGAATCACGAAGGTAAGTCTTGCGTAGGTATGTTCAGTTGTGTGAAAGTATTGTGCGTTACAACTACTATTAAGAATATCACAAAGAAAATTTTAAATAACGTGACTTGATTTTGTTGCTTCTTTTTCAATTCAAACAGTTGAGGGGAGTGGTTACTATGGCATTGAATCCCCTTTACCGTATATGCGTAATTTAGCAACTCAACTTTATTTTAGTAGTTTGAGTAACAACAGTGTAGTTTAAAGCTCGCTCGCCATTTGTGCTCAAGCACACCACTAGTAAATATATATATATATATATCGCGAACTCATTAGAGAGTCAGCTCCGCTCGCTTCGCTGAATTAAGACACAAAAATGCATTCTCTGTTCCATAAGTTCTTTCTTCTCTTCTCTTTCTTTACTTCTCTTTCTTTCTTCTCTCTTTACTTGCGAGGGGTGGCCCCACAGGCCCCGCCCCTAAGCCTTTGCCCATCGGGGAAAGCTGATGAAATCCAAGGCCATCCCGAGCATTTGGTTGGGGAAGATCATCCTTGCCCTCCTCGTTATACATTCGACTAAGTCCATCAGCGTTGTCACGTAACTTGCCAGGACGATACACCAACTTGACATCATACTGTTGAAGTCGTAAAGCAAACCGCATCAGTCGCTTGTTTAAGGGGGACTTTGACTATAGAAATTGTGGTTTACACTTTTGGTCATAACTTAACTATACATCAATGTTTATTTTTACTTTTGGGCTCAAAAGATTGCCCATCTGAAGCTCTTCAAAATGAGCTAAAAAAATGGGAGGAAAACCACACCCTCCGAAATCCTACGATTTCAATGTCAAGAAAACCCGTACCCACTCCAGGACGACTTAACCCCTCCTACTTCAACTTTAAGACTTCAAACTTCACACACACATTCCACACATTAATGTTTCAACCAACTGAATAAAAATAAAAAATAAAAAAAGTTAAAAAAACAAAAAACCCAATTTTTTCTATGGTCAAAGTCCCCCTTAAGTGCGAACTGGTGAGAAGGACCAGACACGCCCTGTGGTCGGCGACTACAGTCACACTGGTACCCAGAAGATAGTGCTTGAAGTGATGGAGCGATTCGACAATGGCCAGTGCCTCCAATTCAGTCACTGTATACCTCGATTCGGCGCCTCGAAGCTGCCTACTGAAAAAACGCCACCGGTAGCTCCCGATCACGTGCAACATGGAGACATCCTCCAACACCTCCTCCGGATGCATCACAATACAAAACAAAACAATCTGACTGTGTGGGAATAAAAAGAACAACAGAATCAGACAACAATGACTTCAACTTACAAAAAGAATCCTTCATCTCCCCAGTCCAGACAATTTTGTGTGGAGCTGTCAGGGAGGTAGACAGAAAGAGCTAGACAGAAAGAGCTTGGCGAAGTGCTCAGCAAATCCTTGTACAAACTCTCGGTAATACCCAATGGTGCCCAAGAAGGCCCTAAGTTGCCTCTTAGTGTTAGGCAGGGGATACTCAGCAATAGCGCTAACTCTAGCTTGAGGAACAGACATGCACCCTTCACCTATGTCATGCCCCAAATACAGCATTGTTTTTCGTCCAAACTCGCGTTTAGACAGTTTCACTTTCAGACCGGCGTCACTCAGACATGCTAGTACTTTACTCACATCACTCATATGACCATCCCAACTACTACTATACACAATGACATCGTCGATGTAATTATTGCAGATATCTTTTACGGGCTTGAGCACATTCTCAACTATGGATTGAAAAATTGCAGGTGCGTTTTTCAACCCGAATGGCTTTCTCAGAAAACGGTAAGTACCCATGGGACAAGAAAAAGTGGTGAGTTTGCTACTCTCTGGATCCATACTGACTTGGTGGAATCCCGCTGTGAGATCCAGCTTGGACAGAACATTACAAGGTCCAACCTTATCTAAAATCTCACGAAGAGAAGGCAGCCAAAACCGCCTCAAGGGGGTAATACTATTTAAGGGTGGCCGCACATAGCAACGCGCACCGCCTGTAGATCCGGACATTAATTTATTCCCCGCCAATACCCCACCATTCGATAATACGCGAGCAGAAACAATCGCGCATTAGTAGCAGAAGTATACTTTGCGAAGTTGTGGTGTTTTAGTTTAGCTTCTTGTTGTCTCATATTCGTTTACAGCAACTCTCCATACGTCGTCTGAGCTCACGCGGCAAGGTGCACCAGGCTTCCTCTCCTCCAGTAGCCGTTCTCCGGACTCTGCGCACCTGAACTCAAGCGGATGGATCCACCAGGCTCTATTTCTGCGGAGCGAAGACTTCCCAAGCTGCGCAGATCTAATACCTTCACCTCTGGCTATCTCCAATAAACTGCTCTCTCTTCTGACTCTCTTGTTATTGTTGTATTGATGTTTGTTTACTCTTGATATAGGCGGGCTCTTTTTAGAACCAATACAAACTAATTGAAAAATAAATTGCTCGCGTACTCGTAGTACGAGATATGGGGGTGGGGCTATTTCTTAAGAATTGCGAGTGGAATTAAAGTTCCAAATTTTGTATGAGTTTTTCTTGGAATCTAATAATGAGAACGACACAAAAATTTTACACACGGGTAAACCAAAAAAAAATGAACTGCACACCATAACGAGAATTTTTCAATATCTTATAAATAGAAAAAATTGCGAATAGATCATTAAGTAATATTGAAATGGATAAGAACTCGTTATGTTGCAGTAGAGTATCGGCTCGGCTAGTAGTGCACCAATTTGCGGAGCTCCAACTTATCGCACCGCTCCAAAAAAGTGCTACAAAGTTTTATAACCAGGCCCAGATATTTCCTCCAGATTCGCTCTAAAATTAGTGAGCGGCTCCTTCGGCAGGTACTTTGTCCTTGTGTTGTAGTGGAGAAGCCCCTGTAAGTATACAATAGTAGTAATCGTGCATAGCAACCATCAACAAAAAATTGCGTAGGCGGTGTGCGGGCACCCTTAACTCCCTGTAATCTACGCAGAGTCTTATTGACCCGTCCTTTTTCCTAATAGGAACAGTGGGACTAGACCACTCTTCATTCGCAGGCTCAATAATTTCAGCCTTTAGGAGTTTATTTATTTCTCTCTCGACTGAGCTTTGTATGTGTATGGGGATCTGTCTGGGGGGTATATTCACTACACTACTCCCACCTTTCACGACAATTTCACAACTACCCACTTTGCACAACCCAGGAAAATCACTAAATGCACACTTATGCACCTCTAACATAATTATTTGCTACATCACTTTCACAATAATCATTACATTTTCCCTCTCCTAGCAATCTTTTACTAAAACTTCTTTCCATTTCAGAGTTCTCTTCCGCAATTACACTTACTGCAGCTACATAATTTTTCCTTTCACTGTACATCTTTGTATTATTGATATGCACTAATTGCACATGTTCAGAATCTTTCTTTCTCACTTTATACGTTACGTTTGACACGCATTCAATAACTTCATAAGGTCCCTCCCAGGAAGCAGTAAGGGATGCATGCAACCCGGGAATACGAATCATGACTAAATCACCAACTTTGTGCTCATGGTCAGATTTTCCTTTATTGAAAGTCGAGGACCGTTTCTCAATCGTGCTCAACTCAGTTGATGTTGCCATATCATGTAGCAACATAAGTCTGTCCTGAAGACACACAACCCACTCACATACGTCTAATTCAGCACACTTATCCTCAACCCACCCAGCATAAACTAAGTCTAGGGGGCCTACTAAATTTCTGCCAAATACAAGTTCGTGGGGTGAAAACCCAGTGGTTCTGGAAGGTACCTGCCTAACAGCGAATAGAGCCATTGGAAGGAAATCACACCAGTCCACCCCATTTTCAACGGCTTTACTGAGCATGGGCTTGAGAGTGTCGTGAAAACGCTCCAGTATCCCATTAGACTGGGGACGATAAGGTATGTAACTGATCCACCCCCAATATCGCACACAACTTATCCACAACTTTCCCCATAAACACTGAGCAACGGTCAGTTAAAATTCTGAGGGGAATGCCTGTCCTAAAAATAATATTAGACATGCCAGAAGCAACTGTTTCTGCTGCAACATTTCTAAGTGGCACTGCATCCGGCCACCTAGACGCTAGGCAAATATACGTGAGAATGAATTTGACCCCACCCCTCGCCTTGGGCAAAGGGCCAACAAGGTCGAATGCTATGGATTCGAAGGGCACAGTGGTGACTGGCCTTTCAGTCATTTTAGCCTTCTTATTTCCTGCACTGTTACACTTAAGACATTCTTGACACGAACGGGTGTATCTCACCAATCCCAGGCCAAGTGAAACGCCTATTTAAAAGTTTCCTCACCCCAGGTTTAAAGTGGATAGGTGGGACAACATCAGATTTTAACACAATCCGTTCAGCCTCCCTTATGGCTGCCTTCTTACTGGCTGCCCGGGTGACTGCTGCAGACAAAGCTGTATTGTTAGACTCAACAGCGCCGACAAGAGAAGCTTGGTGACAGCGTACTTCCCGGTCACACACAGCCTCCATAAAACTGGTCACATGACTTTCATCGGGGTGTTACAAACATAGCAAATGACAGGGTGTTGGCTCTCTGGCTTTTTACAGTCAAAGGCTCTATGACCCAGACCACGACATTTAAAACATCTGACACTTTCACCACTACTACTACTATTATTACGGCATACCTGTGTCTACCAGTGGTTTTGAGAATAGCAGCTACCTGATACAAGTAATATTATGACTATCAAGCAGACATTTTTCTTGTGGGCTCAAAGTGGCTCGGAAAATGCCAGCAACTATGGTGCGAGGTAACTGTTGCAAGTTAGTGCAATGTAAGACTAAATGGTCCATCAAGTCCCTCAAATGGTTAAACCTACTTACAGGGTCCATCTGTCTATATTCCCTATCAGGGCCAAATAATTAATTGTCAGTCACCTCCCCTTTTTGCAGTCCCAACTTACTAACTAAAGCAGTTCTCAATTCATTGTAATCACACGATTTCTCACATACAAACCCTCGGACTAACTTTCTTGCCTTGGGTGTTATTTTCTTTAACAAGATTCTTTTCCACTCTTTCCTGGGGACATTAAGATCACCCAGATCAGCCTCCAAACTGACAACATAAGAATGTATTTCATCTGTGTCTCGGTAAGATGGGATCGAATTGATCTCTCTTTGGGAATATTCTGACAGTTTACAGGAATTTGAATCCTACAAAGACGTTGCTAATGACTTAATCAGAACTTTCATGTCACTATTTGAAATTTCTTCCTCTTACCCACTCTCTGTCTCATTTTCACTCACTTCTCCTTCCTCTTCTAATTCCCAGTCTCCCACCCTATCTAACATAACAGGACTAACAGACTCCCTTCCCCTAGCACTACGAGGACTAATAGGGCGTGCACCATCAGAAAAGTCACCCCTTTTTCTTTCTAACCCCTTGGGTACAGATTTTACACTTGAGCTACTTACACTACGAACTCTTCTGGACATGCTGCGGCTCTTCCGCGAGCCGTCCCTGGGCTCACTAGGCTTTCTCTTAACCACACCCGATAAAGGGGACTTAAAAGACAAGTCATCAGTCACAATATCGCCCTCATCCATGCTCTCAAAAGCTTCAATCTTATCAGTTATCACAAACTGAACTCTCACCTACTGAGTAGTACTTAGATTTCGCCTTGCATTCCCTAGCCAGCAGCTTCCTTCCGCCTGTGCTCTCCGACATTCACTTGAGTTCACTCCAGAAAGATCCTGTAACCGAGTTGAATCTGGAATCTGTGAAACACAAATACGCAAAAAGGAAGAAAAACAACCAGATAAGCACAAAAATAAATTGGGAAACAGCGAAATACAATAAAATAAATGACAACACAACACCAAAGTTTGTAGCCAAATACAGATCCGACAGAGGTTGCCACGACAAGTTGTAGAGTCTCCAGCCAGAGGTAGTAAGCAGTGGAGGGGACCGTGTGTCTAGGCTTCCCAGTGGAAATAGCTTCCCGATGACGCAGGGCAGAATCGCGACTTCAGTGAGGAGTGGTAGATCCAGACGAAGCACCGCTGCCGCCAACTGTGGGGGAGATAGCTTAAACGCTGCCACCAGAGTTCCAATCAATACTCATATGCCAGGAGGGTGGTCTAATTCCCGCCGCACAGTCCACTTTCTAGATCAGAGTTTTACGTCTAACGAAAACGATATGAGATATGACAAGAGCAACGACTAAGAACTGAACTCACACGAGGACAACCATAAATACAAAAATAAGACCACACCTACAATTGACACGAAAATCTCTGAACTTCAGACTGGAACCATGCTAGTGAGCTTCTCAAACAGCACAATGATTCCATGTGGCACAGAGATTCCGTCATTGTATCAAAGATGGCTTCACAACCTAATGTTGTTGAACTCCAAAATGCTCAAGCGTTAATATTACAGCAACAGATGCAGCAAGCATTACCAAGGCTCTGAACAGTTTCATACTGGAGAAGCAGCTAGACTATAGAAAACTGGTAGGACAAGCTTATTCAGGAAGTAAAACTGGTGTTCAAACTAGAATGAGAACCAACTCGGCTCCATGACTCTAGAAAAAAAAAAGTAAGGTTGGGGATAAGAAAAGCTGAGATAGTTCAGGAAAAAAGAGAGCAGGAGAGGGAAACTGATGCATAGAATGATAACAATGAATAAGAATACTTTGGAAAGTTTCAATCTAATATTATTATTTGGTTATTATTACTGTTATAACACATTTTTTATAGTCAGGGGGGGGGGGGGTTATCTAGAAATTTGTTTGGAAAGGGATGGGAGGAGTTTGGGTATATCTGCCACCCTTAGGGTGCAAGACAAAAAATATTTATAACTAGCAAGTACCGCACCTCATAGTGGTGCTTGACATATTCCACAGTAAGAATGCAGAAGCATCACCTAAAGGGGTCTGGAAAAAAGCAAAGGAAAAATGTGAAAGACAACACTCGACTTCGAAGACCTTCGAGAGTCTTGGAAATCGAGGATTGTCGTAGCTCAGTGGTTAGAGCACTGGTGGCTAAAGCCAGTGGCCCTGGGTTCAAATCCCTGGCGACAACTACGATTTTTTCACATCTTCCTTTGCTATTTTCCAGATGAGAAAGTTCTTGATAATTGTAATAATATTATTATTTATTATTATTATTAAAATTGTTGCTCTTCATCTGGTGATAAGAAGCTATGCAACTTGATTATAAATGTTGCAGAACTAGAGTGCTCCTAATGTCTATCATCAAATATCTTGTGGCTACATGAGAACTAATCATGAAAGAAATTAGTAATACAACAACTGGTGGACATCACTGATGAATGAAAGTGATAAAAGCATAAACCACAGCTACAATCTCTCTGTCCTAAGGCTTAGAAAGTCCAAGGAACTACAGTTCCAATAGAACACACAAACAGCACCTGGCCATGGCAGAACTGTTAACCACCTCAATGCCAGAATCTCCTCCATCAAATTCACAGAAGAACACTCCTACAACTCTATAGACTTTCTGGACCTCACCTTGTTCAAAGGTCCCAGATTTCAAGCCACTGGAACCCTGGACATCCGTCCCTTCGCCAAACTGATTGACCCCCATGCCTACCTACACTTCTCCTCTGGCCATCACAGGTCTGTCACCATGGGACTGGTCAAGGGAGAATTTGTGCGCACCTTGAGAAGAAGCTCCTCACCTGAAATCTATGCCTCAGCAGTCATTGACGTGATGGATTGGTTCACCAACAGAGGCTACAGCAAGCGCATAGTCAAGTCAGTTGCCGACAAAATCAAGTACAAAGACAGAGTCTCATTCCTCCAGAACTCCACCAACAGATCTCTCCCAGAGTGCACCACCATCCTCTCAGTCAGAAACCACCCAGCTCTCAAGTCTGCTTCACAGACCTGGTCCTTCCCTTCAGCCCCCTAGTCGCCAGAAGAGCTCCAGCCACAGTCTCCTCCCTAATCGTCAAAGCAGGAACACCCTCCACTTCTGATGCTGCTAGGTATCACCTCAGGAGCAGGGAAGTTGGTCTTAGCTACTAAGGAACAATTCATGAACTATGCCCCCCTCCCTAACCATTCCCCTATGTCCCTCCTACTCCTCTGCCCCTCTTGTGGGCATTAATTTTGTGTTCTCTCCCAGCATCACATATGACGCCTCCAGTCTACCTTGGAGGTTGGATAGGCGAGCGGGTCATCTTCGGCCTCCAACTCCGCACTCGCCTATCCTTCTGCCTAAGTCTTGCTATTCCATAGATACTCCCTTATGTTCTTACTGTATGTACCTCACCACATATTCCTGGCTCACCCCAATATCATGTTGTATGTCTTATGCTTAACCCAATGTCCTGTTATGTGTTATTCCTAAGTCATCTCTCCTTCCTGACCCTTTGTTATTGTCCTTTCAGATCTGTAAGCAGGTAATCAACACCTAGGCTGCCTGGAAGAAAAAAGTTTCACACCCCTTAAAAGAAAACTGTCACAAACATCCTGTATTGTATTGTACTGTATCACATATATATACCCACTACCTTCTCTGGCTTTTGTCCTTCACTTCATATTGCACTAGAAGGCCCACAGGGCCTAGATTTTATGCAAAGAATATATCTCTGTCAAAGTCTGTACACCTTTGCGGTCTTCTGCCTTACCTCTAGTTTGGCAATTATTAAAATCAATATTTTTTGTCTTGCACCCTAAGGGTGGCAGATATGCCCAAACTCCTCCCATCCCTTTCCAAACAAATTTCTAGATAAAACCCTGACTATAAAAAATTTGTTATAACAGTAATAATAACCAAATAATAATATTAGATTGAAACTTTCTCACCTAAAGGGGTCTGGAAAAAAGCAAAGGAAAAATGTGAAAGACAACCCTCGACTTCGAAGACCCTCGAGAGTCTTGGATGTCGAGGATTGTCGTAGCTCAGTGGTTAGAGCACTGGTGGCTAAAGCCAGTGGCCCTGGGTTCTAATCCCCAGCGACAACTATGTTACAAACATAGCAAATGACAGGGTGTTGGCTCTCTGGCTTTTTACAGTCAAAGGCTCTATGACCCAGACCATGACATTTAAAACATCTGACACTTTCACCACTACTACTACTATTATTACGGCATACCTGTGTCTACCAGTGGTTTTGAGAATAGCAGCTACCTGATACAAGTAATATTATGACTATCAAGCAGACATTTTTCTTGTGGGCTCAAAGCGGCTCGGAAAATGCCAGCAACTATGGTGCGAGGTAACTGTTGCAAGTTAGTGCAATGTAAGACTAAATGGTCCATCAAGTCCCTCAAATGGTTAAACCTACTTACAGGGTCCATCTGTCTATATTCCCTATCAGGGCCAAATAATTAATTGTCAGTCACCTCCCCTTTTTGCAGTCCCAACTTACTAACTAAAGCAGTTCTCAATTCATTGTAATCACACGATTTCTCACATACAAACCCTCGGACTAACTTTCTCGCCTTGGGTGTTATTTTCTTTAACAAGATTCTTTTCCACTCTTTCCTGGGGACATTAAGATCACCCAGATCAGCCTCCAAACTGACAACATAAGAATGTATTTCATCTGTGTCTCGGTAAGATGGGATCGAATTGATCTCTCTTTGGGAATAATCTGACAGTTTACAGGAATTTGAATCCTACAAAGACGTTGCTAATGACTTAATCAGAACTTTCATGTCACTATTTGAAATTTCTTCCTCTTACCCACTCTCTGTCTCATTTTCACTCACTTCTCCTTCCTCTTCTAATTCCCAGTCTCCCACCCTATCTAACATAACAGGACTAACAGACTCCCTTCCCCTAGCACTACGAGGACTAATAGGGTGTGCACCATCAGAAAGGTCACCCCTTTTTCTTTCTAACCCCTTGGGTACAGATTTTACACTTGAGCTACTTACACTACGAACTCTTCTGGACATGCTGCGGCTCTTCCGCGAGCCGTCCCTGGGCTCACTAGGCTTTCTCTTAACCACACCCGATAAAGGGGACTTAAAAGACAAGTCATCAGTCACAATATCGCCCTCATCCATGCTCTCAAGTTTCAATCTTATCACTGTTATCACAAACTGAACTCTCACCTACTGAGTAGTACTTAGATTTCGCCTTGCACTCCCTAGCCAGCAGCTTCCTTCCGCCTGTGCTCTCCGACATTCACTTGAGTTCACTCCAGAAAGATCCTGTAACCGAGTTGAATTTGGAATCTGTGAAACACAAATACGCAAAAAGGAAGAAAAACAACCAGATAAGCACAAAAATAAATTGGGAAACAGCGAAATACAATAAAATAAATGACAACACAACACCAAAGTTTGTAGCCAAATACAGATCCGACAGAGGTTGCCACGACAAGTTGTAGAGTCTCCAGCCAGAGGTATTAAGCAGTGGAGGGGACCGTGTGTCTAGGCTTCCCAGTGGAAATAGCTTCCCGATGACGCAGGGCAGAATCGCGACTTCAGTGAGGAGTGGTAGATCCAGACGAAGCACCGCTGCCGCCAACTGTGGGGGAGATAGCTTAAACGCTGCCACCAGAGTTCCAATCAATACTCATACGCCAGGAGGGTGGTCTAATTCCCGCCGCACAGTCCACTTTCTAGATCAGAGTTTTACGTCTAACGAAAACGATATGAGATATGACAAGAGCAACGACTAAGAACTGAACTCACACACACGAGGACAACCATAAATACAAAAATAAGACCACACCTACAATTGACACGAAAATCTCTGAACTTCAGACTGGAACCATGCTAGTGAGCTTCTCAAACAGCACAATGATTCCATGTGGCACAGAGATTCCGTCATTGTATCAAAGATGGCTTCACAACCTAATGTTGTTGAACTCCAAAATGCTCAAGCTTTCATATTATAGCAACAGATGCAGCAAGCATTACCAAGGCTCTGAACAGTTTCATACTGGAGAAGCAGCTAGACTATAGAAAACTGGTAGGACAAGCTTATTCAGGAAGTAAAACTGGTGTTCAAACTAGAACGAGAACCAACTCGGCTCCATGACTCAAGAAAAAAAAGTAAGGTTGGGGATAAGAAAAGCTGAGATAGTTCAGGAAAAAAGAGAGCAGGAGAGGGAAACTGATGCATAGAATGATAACAATGAATAAGAATACTTTGGAAAGTTTCAATCTAATATTATTATTTGGTTATTATTACTGTTATAACACATTTTTTATAGTCAGGGGGGTTTTATCTAGAAATTTGTTTGGAAAGGGATGGGAGGAGTTTGGGTATATCTGCCACCCTTAGGGTGCAAGACAAAAAATATTTATAACTAGCAAGTACCCCACCTCATAGTGGTGCTTGACATATTCCACAGTAAGAATGCAGAAGCATCACCTAAAGGGGTCTGGAAAAAAGCAAAGGAAAAATGTGAAAGACAACCCTCGACTTCGAAGACCCTCGAGAGTCTTGGAAATCGAGGATTGTCGTAGCTCAGTGGTTAGAGCACTGGTGGCTAAAGCCAGTGGCCCTGGGTTGAAATCCCTGGCTGGCGACAACTAAGATTTTTTCACATCTTCCTTTGCTATTTTCCAGATGAGAAAGTTCTTGATAATTGTAATAATATTATTATTTATTATTATTATTAAAATTGTTGCTCTTCATCTGTGGATAAGAAGCTATGCAACTAGATTGTAAATGTTGCAGAACTAGAGTGCTCCTAATGTCTATCATCAAATATCTTGTGGCTACATGAGAACTAATCATGAAAGAAATTAGTAATACAACAACTGGTGGACATCACTGATGAATGAAAGTGATAAAAGCATAAACCACAGCTACAATCTCTCTGTCCTAAGGCTTAGAAAGTCCAAGGAACTACAGTTCCAATAGAACACACAAACATCGCCAGCTGAAGACTAGCACCTGGCCTTGGCAGAACTGTTAACCACCTCAATGCCAGAATCTCATCCATCAAATTCACAGAAGAACACTCCTACAACTCTATAGACTTTCTGGACCTCACCTTGTTCAAAGGTCCCAGATTTCAAGCCACTGGAACCCTGGACATCCGTCCCTTCGCCAAACTGATTGACCCCCATGCCTACCTACACTTCTCCTCTGGCCATCACAGGTCTGTCACCCTGGGACTGGTCAAGGGAGAATTTGTGCGCACCTTGAGAAGAAGCTCCTCACCTGAAATCTATGCCTCAGCAGTCATTGACGTGATGGATTGGTTCACCAACAGAGGCTACAGCAAGCGCATAGTCAAGTCAGTTGCCGACAAAATCAAGTACGAAGACAGAGTCTCATTCCTCCAGAACTCCACCAACAGATCTCTCCCAGAGTGCACCACCATCCTCTCAGTCAGAAACCACCCAGCTCTCAAGTCTGCTTCACAGACCTGGTCCTTCCCTTCAGCCCCCTAGTCGCCAGAAGAGCCCCAGCCACAGTCTCCTCCCTAATCGTCAAAGCAGGAACACCCTCCACTTCTGATGCTGATCACCTCAGGAGCAGGGAAGTTGGTCTTAGCTACTAAAGAACAATTCATGAACTATGCCCCCCCTCCCTAACCATTCCCCTATGTCCCTCCTACTCCTCTGCCCCTCTTGTGGGCATTAATTTTGTGTTCTCTCCCAGCATCACATATGACGCCTCCAGTCTACCTTGGAGGTTGGATAGGCGAGCGGGTCATCTTCGGCCTCCGACTCCCCGCTCGCCTATCCTTCTGCCTAAGTCTTGCTATTCCATAGATACTCCCTTATGTTCTTACTGTATGTACCTCACCACATATTCCTGGCTCACCCCAATATCATGTTGTATGTCTTATGCTTAACCCAATGTTCTGTTATGTGTTATTCCTAAGTCATCTCTTGTTCCTGACCCTTTGCTCTTGTCCTTTCAGATCTGTAAGCAGGTAATCAACACCTAGGCTGCCCAGTTGCTCTTGTCCTTTCAGATCTGTAAGCAGGTAATCAACACCTAGGCTGCCCTGAAGGAAAACAAGGCCTAGATTTTATGCAAAGAATATATCTCTGTCAAAGTCTGTACACCTTCGAGGTCTTCTGCCTTACCTCTAGTTTGGCAATTATTAAAATCAATATTTTTTGTCTTGCACCCTAAGGGTGGCAGATATGCCCAAACTCCTCCCATCCCTTTCCAAACAAATTTCTAGATAAAACCCTGACTGTAAACAATTTGTTATAACAGTAATAATAACCAAATAATAACCAAATAATAATATTAGATTGAAACTTTCTCACCTAAAGGGGTCTGGAAAAAAGCAAAGGAAAAATGTGAAAGACAACCCTCGACTTCGAAGACCCTCGAGAGTCTTGGAAGTCGAGGATTGTCGTAGCTCAGTGGTTAGAGCACTGGTGGTTAAAGCCAGTGGCCCTGGATTCTAATCCCCAGCAACAACTAAGATTTTTTCACATCTTCCTTTGCTATTTTCCAGACACCTTTAAGTGAGAAAGTTCTTGATAAGATAATTGTAATAATGTTATTATTTATTATTATTATTAAAATTGTTGCTCTTCATCTGTGGATAAGAATGATGAATGAAAGTGATAAAAGCATAAACCACAGCCTACAATCTCTCTGTCCTAAGGCTTAGAAAGTCCAAGGAACTACAGTTCCAAAAGAACACACAAACATCACCAGCTGATACATGTGTCTATTACCATGTGACAAGAGTCCACATCCTTCACCTGTTCAATAATAACTGATGCATATCACTCATGCCCCATATCCTCCACCTGTACTTTTAATGAAACTAGCCCCATATCACGTCCCATTCAAAGGTCATATCCTGTCCATTCTCTCCCCTCACCCACCCTGCAATCCACACGGTAACAACTGGAAGGTCACAAATATCACCTAAATCAGGTATGCTGGGCATCATCATTTGAACAATCATCTCAACTAAAATGGTGAACACTCAAAAATGAGACTACATACACCATAACTTGAGACTTACTTGATTCCGTTTATACTGAGGACTTTCAAGAACAAACACTTGCCAGTAAGTGTTGCCTCGCAGGTTGGTTATGAGCCAGCTTGTCTGAAGTCAACTTGCCAGTTGGTCCAGTAAACCTGAGGGTTTCATTCACATGGTCAATTCAGAGTTGGGGTTGATTATGATTACAATCGTAATCGATTACAATCGATTACAAGGTTTTGCGTAATCGTAATCATAATCAAAATCATGTGACTACTTGTGGGTGTAATCGTAATCATAATCATATTTTTGTAATCAAACCCATAGAACTATTACTGGTAATATTAGCAGTGAAGTAGAACAGCAAGTGTTTGCTATAATTAGTTGTGACACAGCAGTTTTTAACTAATACCACTTTTTACAGTGTTGATTAGTGTTCTATTGACACCTAATAGTCTACAAGGGAGAGCTTGTCTAACTGTGCTTGTGTGTGTGTGTGTGTGTGTGTGTGTGTGTGTGTGGTGGGGAGGTGGATCATTTTATCATTCATGACTGGCTCTGAATGCCTTGAGAGCTAGCTGCTTACTGAATGCTAGAAAGCACAACATTTGTTAAAAAACTTATGTTTCTTCGTTGCAACAATCATTAATTTTTGACATTGTAATCGTAATCATAATCGTAATCATAATCGTAATCAACACACTGTAATCGTAATCATAATCATAATCGTATATTTGACTGTGTAATCATAATCGTAATCAATGTTTCGTAATCATACTGTAATCGTAATCATAATCATGTTACCGTAATCAACCCCAAGTTTGATGGTCATAACAGACAGTAGCTAAAATATTATTTGTGACACAATCTGGGCATTGTGTAGAGGAGGCTATAGGGTCAAAGCCTCAGTGATTGATATCAGCAGTGACATAAAAGGGGGAGGGGCTTCAGGCCACCAAAATTGTGTGGCATAATCTAACATGGAAGGGGGAGGGGCTTCGGGCCACCAAAATTGTGTGGCATAATCTAACAAGGAAGGGGGAGGGGCTTCGGGCCACCAAAATTGTGGGGCATAATCTAACAAGGAAGGGGGAGGGGCTTCGGGCCACCAAAATTGTGCGGCATAATCTAACATGGAAGGGGGAGGGGCTTCGGGCCACCAAAATTGTGCGGCATAAACTAACATGGAAGGGGGAGGGGCTTCAGGCCACCAAAATTGTGGGATATAATCTAACAAGGAAGGGGGAGGGGCTTCGGGCCACCAAAATTGTGGGGTATAATCTAACAAGGAAGGAGGAGGGGCTTCGGGCCACCAAAATTGTGAGGCATAGTCTAACAAGGAAGGGGGAGGGGCTTTGGGCCACCAAAATTGTGTGGCATAATCTAACAAGGAAGGGGGAGGGGCTTGGGCCCCCAAAATTGTGCGGCTAGTCTAACAAGGAAGGAGGGAGGGGCTCGAGGCCAAAAAATTGTGTGGCATAATCTAAAAAGGAAGGGGGAGGGCTCTGGCCACCAAAAACTTGTGGGGCATAAGCTAACATGGAAGGGAGAGGGGCTTCGGGCCACCAAAATTGTGTGAGCATAGTCTAACAAGGAAGGGGGAGGGGCTTCGGGCCACCCAAATTGTGAGGCATAGTCTAACAAGGAAGGGAGAGGGGCTTCGGGCCACCAAAATTGTGAGGCATAGTCTAATAAGGAAGGGGGAGGGGCTTCGGGCCACCAAAATTGTGGAGCATAATCTAACATGGAAGGGGGAGGGGCTTCAGGGCCACCAAAATTGTGGGGTATAATCTAACATGGAAGGAGCTTCGGGCCACCAAAATTGTGGGGCATAATCTAACAAGGAAGGAGGAGGGGCTTCAGGCCACCAAAATTGTGTGGCATAATCTAACAAGGAAGGAGGAGGGGCTTCGGGCCACCAAAATTGTGGGGTATAATCTAACAAGGAAGGGGGAGGGGCTTCGGGCCACCAAAATTGTGTGGCATAATCTAACAAGGAAGGGGGAGGGGCTTCGGGCCACCAAAATTGTGTGGCATAATCTAACAAGGAAGGAGGAGGGGCTTCGGGCCACCAAAATTGTGGGGTATAATCTAACAAGGAAGGAGGAGGGGCTTCGGGCCGGCTTCAGGGCACCAAAATTGTGGGGTATAATCTAACAAGGAAGGAGGAGGGGCTTCGGGCCGGCTTCAGGGCACCAAAATTGTGGGGTATAATCTAACAAGGAAGGGGGAGGGGCTTCGGGCCGGCTTCAGGGCACCAAAATTGTGGGTATAATCTAACAAAGAAGGGGGAGGGGCTTCGGGCCACCAAAATTGTGAGGCATAGTCTAACAAGGAAGGGGGAGGGGCTTCGGGCCACCAAAATTGTGGGGTATAATCTAACAAGGAAGGAGGAGGGGCTTCGGGCCACCAAAATTGTGGGGTATAATCTAACAAGGAAGGGGGAGGGGCTTCGGGCCACCAAAATTGTGTGGCATAATCTAACATGGAAGGGGGAGGGGCTTCGGGCCACCAAAATTGTGCGGCATAAACTAACATGGAAGGGGGAGGGGCTTCAGGCCACCAAAATTGTGGGATATAATCTAACAAGGAAGGGGGAGGGGCTTCGGGCCACCAAAATTGTGGGGTATAATCTAACAAGGAAGGAGGAGGGGCTTCAGGCCACCAAAATTGTGAGGCATAATCTAACAAGGAAGGGGGAGGGGCTTCGGGCCACCAAAATTGTGTGGCATAATCTAACAAGGAAGGAGGAGGGGCTTCGGGCCACCAAAATTGTGCGTGCATTAATCTAACGGAAGGGGGAGGGGTCTGGGAGGGGCGCATAACTAACATTGGAGGGGGGGTGGAGGGGCTTCGGGCCACCAAAATGTGCGGCATAATCTCACAGGAAGGGGAGGGGCTTCGCGGCCACCAAAATGTGGGGTAGAATTAACAACGGAAGGGAGGGGCTTCGGGGCACCAAAATTGTGGGGTATAATCTAACAAGGAAGGGGGAGGGGCTTCGGGCCACCAAAATTGTGCGGTATAATCTAACAAGGAAGGAGGAGGGGCTTCGGGCCACCAAAATTGTGGGGCATAATCTAACAAGGAAGGGGGAGGGGCTTCGGGCCATCAAAATTGTGAGGCATAGTCTAACAAGGAAGGGGGAGGGGCTTCGGGCCACCAAAATTGTGAGGCATAGTCTAACAAGGAAGGGGGAGGGGCTTCGGGCCACCAAAATTGTGAGGCATAGTTTAACAGGGAAATTTCTCACATGAGCTGATGCATATCACTCATGCCCCATCTCCTCCACCTGTACTTTTAATGAAACTAGCCTCCTATCACTTCCCATTCTAAGGTTATATCCTCTCCATTGTCTCCCCTCTCCCACCCTGCAAGCCACATAGTAACAACTGGAAGGTCACAAATATCACCTAAATCAGGTATGCATTGGGGCATCATCCCCCCTTCCGACCCGAAAAAACATGCCCTTGGAGCCCACTTTACTAAACATCTTCCAACACTGCTGATCAGTCATGTGACTACTACAAATACTAAAGGATTGCACAAGTATTAAACAATAGGCTTCAATTGTATATTCCACAGAATACTTGTAAGGTTACTCTGGACTATTAATGTACAACACTTGAATTTAACTTAACTAAAACAGTTAGTTTAAACCTACACGACTAACACTTGCACAACTCAATTATAGTTATTTCACATTAACCCCATCCCACACCATTAAGCCATGCAGTATCTAACGCCAGAGCCTACCTAATCAATATGACAGACCTCTCAGCTGTAGCTCGGTCAAGCCTATTCTCCCTCTATTTCTTTCCACATCCGCTGCGTGCGCACTAGATCTGAACAAATGACGACCGTTATTTTACCTAATCTTGCTGGGCGGTACCTTTCCGTTGCTATAGTTACAAGAGGTAAAAAAACAAAAACAATGACAAATCCACCTTTGTGCGAATTGGCTAATTTTAAATAGTACAAGGAAAACTACGAAGGCTTTTTCCAATAAAGAAGGATCAACCCATCACTAAATTGAGGAGTGTCGGGCCTGCAGGTGTCTTCTGGCGAGTAATGCATTATACATCACGCCAAATAGCTACCTGGCTTCCAGTAGGAATATATAGCTACTACATTATTTTGCAAAATGCATTGCTTCTATTATATACAATAAGTATTGCTGTTTCTGCTGATGATGTACACAATCAGTTCAAACGGCATGATGGACAAAACTATTTTCGTCAGATGGTCCAGTGAACGAATCTAGAACTTTATAGCTACATAGCTACTCTGAGACTTGACAAATTCATAACCTTGTAACTGGACTAGATAATATACAAATAACGCAGTGATTTAATAATGTACGTATCTATTATAAGTTACTCATACGACATTCTACTTTTATCCCTACCATTGTAACAAACTGTATAACATTAATTAGATGAACTGATAGTTTTCCAGTTACTCAACAAAGAAGATATTTTTTTGGTTACTATTCAATATAGCTGTAGGCTTTGTTTGAAGTAGCTAGTGTCTTTGAAGTATGATATTATGTGCATGTGATCGCTACTTGGATTTATCAACTAAGTCTTAACAATTAGATATTAGCAGTACAAAAATACAGACTAATGTGCTTCATACAAGTCAGGCAAATTTGAAAATGCCCACTCCAAGACTATCCCTCTACATTTCCTTGCTGTAATTGTAACAGCAACACAACAATATAGTTGCTTTTCTCTGGTGGCTAAAAATATTTTTCTTTCAAATTCTGTAATGAATAACTTCAGGGTAGATGGACTACAGTGGAACCTCTCTACAAAGGCCATGCTTGGGGTCAAGTCTTTTGACCCTTGTAGAGAGTTTGGCTGCTTTCAGAGTTTATTTTGTATTGTAGTAGATCACTGTGTTCCATTTACGCTGGCTGTTGTTAAGAGTCAAGTTGTTCTTCAGAGTCCCTTTGTAGAGAGGTTCCACTGTATAACTGTGCCTGACACTTCTATAACTGTTAGTTAAAAAAAAATGGTGCTATACTTTGCACACTTCTTCATCACTTGACTGGCTTTCTTAGCACGTTCTTTTTTTATACCAGATATAAAAGTATCAGGGGAAATTTTATCCCATTCTGATGTCTACCACCGCTCCATGAAACCAAGGTCATAACGTCTGGCCTTGGCCATCACACCTTGACTGACCACAAGATATTGTACATGAAGCTTATGACACAAGTCCAATACTTTTGATGCTGCTTACTCATTCAACATTTAGAAGAAATACTCACTTCAATAGCTAGCATTTAATAATAAAGTCTCAAATTTTAAGAAAGTAAAACAAAAATGAGTACATAAACTATATATGAATACACCATGAAATAATTCAGGAATTTAAAGGAGCAGGTGAGTGTACAATGTAAGAACATGATGAATGTGCAAATTAATATTCACACAAAACAACTAAAAATATTTTCCTCCAGCATCATGATCAGACATTCTGCTATCCGTCGTCAAAGTTAGAAATGCAGTGTTTTCAGACCAGAAAGAAGACATTCATAGGTGTAGCTTTCCACAGCTGAACAGGAATTTTTCTGTAGACTTCATAATTCATAATGAATGACCTTATCATGCCATCTTCTCCTAGACAAACTTCGCTTGACCTCCTCTAATTAAGAAACAAAACAAAAATAAACCAACAAATAATCATGGTTGTCTGGGTTTCATATAGATTAGATAGTAACTTACCCCCCCCAGTTTGAAAGTTAATAATTCAGCGAAGCGGACTCTCTAATGAGTTCGTGATATATATATACAGTGAATTCTCTCAACAACGGGCTCTCGAAGAACGGTCAGCCTCTCCACAGCGATAGTTTTTAGTGGAACGAAACGTTTACAGTACAGTTCCAATAGTTTTATAGCCTCTGATGAACGGCCACCCCCGAATTCTTAACAACGGCCAGGGATAATTATCCTAGAGCGGTCAAAACAGTAAAGTTATAGCTACATAATATATATAATAATTGTTCTTAATAGCTAGTTACAACTGTCCAGCAGCGATCAGTGGTTCAAGAGCATCTTTCAATCTTTGTACAGTATATAGCTACCGTGGCGGACCGTATAAATCATCGGACTTTAGCCAGCATGTTTAATTGTGAAAGGACCCAGATTGCCCAGATTTTAAAGAATAAAGATTCTGTGATGTCTCTTTACCAATCTAATCAATAAAAAAAAATGTCTAGAGTTTCAGATGAAGCTTTATATAAATGGTATATGGCAGCTTGTTCTAAGAATATCTATCTTGCTGGACCTTAACTTATTGAGAAAGCGAAGCAAATAGCGGATGTTCTTGGAAAACCAGAGTTTAAAGGCTCAAATGGATGGCTCACAAAGAGGAAGAACAGGAGAGCATAACATCAAGAAAGTCAGAATTTGTGGTGAGTTTGGAGATGTGCGTGGGGAAACTGTTCAATCATGGAAGGAGAGGTTACCTGAAATACTTCGTGGCTATAGTAAGGAGGATATCTGGAATATTGATGAGACAGGTGTATTTTGGAGAGCATTACCAGAAACTGGATTTGGGCAGAAAGGAAGGCATGCAGAGGTGGGAAGAAGAGTAAACAAAGGATAACAGTGGCATTTTTTGTTACAGCTAATGGAGAAAAAGAAAAGCCAGTTGTTATCTGGCACAGTGAAAATCCAAGATGTTTAAAACGATTTGACAAGACTGTCCTACCCGTGGCTTATTATAGCCAAAAAAACTCTTGGATGACAGGTGAATTGATGGAGGAAATTCTTACAAAATTGAACAGTCCAGGTCCATGTACCACTGGCGTCATTGAGGTCTACACAAAAGTAGGAAATCGCTTAGTCCATACTAATTGACGCATATTACTTTTAATGGATAACGCTGGCTGTCATCCTCCTCACCTAGAGACCATGTTTAAGAACATAGCCATTTGATTTTTGCCTGCAAACACTACTTCGAAGTAGCAACCATTAGATTTGGGTATCATAAAGAATTTCAAAGTTCACTATCGCACATTGCTATTGAAATATATAGTACCCAAGATTGATGAGTGCAATAGTGCATCAGAAGTGGCCAAATCTGTCAACATTTTGGTGGCCATCAGATGGGTAGCACAGGCATGGGAGAAAGTGAAAGCAAGCACAATACAAAAATGCTTTCGTAGAGCAGGCATTCTGAATGATGACATGTCCGATGTTGTGACATGTGAAGTAGAAGATGATCCATTTCAAGACCTGGATGAAGACACCAATCTACAAGAGGTGATTCAACAAGTCATGTTGCCAGATGCATGCTCTGTTCAGGAGAATGCTAATGGTGATGATGAAATCCCTGTTTGCATTGAAATGGATGATGACTCATAGGATGAATCATTTATGTTACACCTCCAGGAACCTGCAAACAATTCACAACAAGATGACGAAGAAAATGATGAAGAAGATGATGAAGGTGGTAAAGATTCCGATCAACCAGAACCAGCAATTAAAACATTCAAAGAAGCCATTGCTTCACTGGAAGAGGTGCAGCATTATCTGGAAAGAAAAGGTCAATTGGCGATGTCTTTTGAAGTTGGGTCAACATTTGACTCCGTAGCAGCTATGCAAAGTAAATCACTAACACAGAGATCATTATTTTGACTATTTTTCACCTCAATAAACCATTCATTGGTTTATTTCTATTATAGATTATCATTTTTGCTTGGCATAATACTCTAAGAACCCCCGAAGAGAGGCAACTCTCTCAACAAAGGTCAAACGATCTGTCCCCAAGACATGTTGTTCGGAGGTTTTACTGTATATATTTACGTCTAGAAATTGTTTTTGTTCTTGCGTGGGCGTATGTGTGTACCTTTTCTCCTACGCGCTTGCGCGGGCCGGGTAACCTTCTTAGCAACATTTTGTTTTGTTTACCCGCCGTACGAAGTAGCGATGCCCAGTAGACAAAACGTTAGAAACGCTCGGTCAAGAGCTATGAGGGCGTTAGAAACTCCTGAAGAAAAATTAGTAAGGGGAGCGATAAGAAATGAAAAAGACAGGGCAAGGAGGAGGAGAGCTAAAACAGAAACAGGTAGCAAAGTAAAGAATCTGACAGTATTTTGTAGCCACACCAAGCATGCATGGAATAGCTGCAATTACAGGGAACATGCATCACTCGCTTCGCTATTTTGTGCTATTAGAGCACATCACTAGTTATAGTAATTATATTAAAGTGAGTTGTAAAACATGCATGTGATTGATTAAACACTAACCAGGAAGGATGGATGGGGAAACTGAAATTTCACTCTGAAATTGAGTTCTTCCCCCCCCCCCCAACCCCCCTTCAATTACAGTCATCCTTCTCCATGTATTCGTGTGACACAGAACAGGAATCAGCAAGGGAAGGAGGGGTGTCTGTGTTGAGGTGGTGCTACAACAACAGATTTAGATGTGTACCCATGCCTGCAAATTACAAACGGATAACAAAAAGCACATATCAAATTGACTTCATAATCAGAGATCTTATTTTCTCTTTCTGGAGTTGTGTATATGTGTGTGGGGTGTGGGATGGGGGGCGAGGGTGGTGGTTGAAGAGAAGTGGGAGGGAAGACAATGTGCATTAAAAGTTACTGGTTTAATTTCGTTGTTCTTCAAGAATTAACATGGGAAAAATTGGCACTATTGGAGAATATTGAATGCTCATGTGAATCAGAAATTCTTATACATGTACTCATAGTTTACCAGGGCTTCATAACAGAGGGGGGGGGGGGGGTCTGTGGGGGGGGGGGGGGGGGGGGGGGGGGGGTGGGGGGGTGGGGGGTGGGGTGGGTGGGGGGGTGGGGTGGGTGGTGGGGGGGGGGGGGGAGGGTGGCCCTGGAATCCCCCCTCCCCCCCCCAGAAATCTGAATTTTTAATTATAATTATAAATGGTAACTCAGAGCAAAATTAAACCAAAGCACAATTCTTCTACTTTTTTGTTTGAAAATCTCTAGAACTTCATCGAAGTTTACAGCCGAAAGTTCAGGGCCTCAATGGCAATTTTTACGAGCTGACGAAGGTTTTAGTCAGTGATACTGCTGCGTATACGGGTCGTAATGAGCTTCATATGTAGCTGGAAGATCTTTCAATTGATGCTGTTCCAAGGATGGACGAGGAGTGTGTTCACAAGTTTTAATGTTTCTGAAGAAATCCCCGTATACCTCTGAAGTTTATAAGTGGACAAAGCAGCTCATATTAGTATTACCCCCCCCCCCCCCCCCCAAACTTGAGGACTCGCACCCTCCGTCTCTGTGGGCGTATTTAGCCACACACACGCTATCCTAAGTAGGAATTAAAAAGTTCACCTCCCTCTCCCCCCCCCCCAGAAAAAAACCCTGTAGCTATGAAGCCCGGGTTATTATACCAACTCTCATAACAAAATGTGTCACATATTTAGCATGTGGGTATTCAGGGGTTCATTTAGGGGGGGGGGGGGTAGAAATATTTTAAACTTTCGTAAACAAAAAGCAAACCTAAAATGTGAATGATGAAGATTGCAAACGATTAAATCGGAAGTCCCTTACCATCTTAATCATGTACAAAAGTTGTAACCCCCTAAGATAGTGAAATCACTCTGCCCCCCCCCCCCCCCCCTCCCCTAGATAAATTCCTAACCTGGGTAAGGGGATGAGAGGGGGAGGACAAAAGTTAAACCAACAAACACATCTATCTATGGTCATGCTAGCCAGTAGCAATCATTATGAACAGCTAAAGTCAACTACTAGGCAAGGATACCCAGCCCACTATGGTTAGAACAACCAACCTCTCTGTATAATTCTAATGTGTTTATATACAATTACAATATATATATTTGAATCCAATCAATTACGGTGTAGGTTGTGTAATGAAGTGCTTTAATTAGAGAAAATATCCATCACAAAGTCGTCAGTTCACAGTCACACATATGAAATTCTGTGAGATAGCTACTCCATGCTGAATATTATTCCTTTAATTTATTAGAGTTAGCTTATTGAACCTTTTTACTAATAAGCTTCCATGATGATAACCAACTTTACAATAATGAGAAGTTCACTCCCTGTAAATGCATTTATAAATGAGATCAAACAAAGTATATATTAGAGATGATATATGGCTTACAATCAGATTGTGCAATAAAGTGTTTTTAGTTCACTGGCATAATGAAGCACCCTAAGTGCGAACCCTCAGTGCCACTATACACTAGCAAGATATTTACAAAATCATCTCAGGACCAAACGGATGATTTATTGGCTATTCTAATTAGGTATCAATATAGCTTGAGCAACGAAAATGGTATATGTAAAAGCTGTTTTCATAAGCAAAGAAGCTAAAAGGCCAGAGACATTTACCAGCATCCAGTGAACTCCAATTCCAGCACTCGTTTACTCTACAGTACAAAGCCAAACTACGGTGGACAGCAAGAAATTATTTACTCACGTAATAATGACGTGATGATAGGGGGAAAAACCCACAAAAGCTAGTACTGATGCAGAGCTGACAGCTTCGTTTTTCTCAGCCCAAAATTCAAAAAATGTCACCATAAAAGGTCTTCAATGGTTGTTCTGAGTTAGCTCATACCTAACTTAACGGTTAAGCATCAGTAATCAAGCATGACAGACAAACAGACAGAACTACTATAATCCTTTTGCACACACGTGGTGAGGGCTAATAATGAAAGTTCCGTGAGATATAGTAGTAACTCCATACCAAATATTGTTCATTCATACTCCTTAAAATATTGTACTAGCTGTTCGAGCTAGCTATAGGGGGGAGTGGTTGGGGGGGGGGAGGACGGAAGTTATTTAATAATCAAGTGAGTAAGTCACGAGGTTAAATTCTTGTGATAGCGATAAACTCATACAAGATGAATGCATGATTTGTGATAGCATTGAAGGAGATGTGGGACACGCTCCCTCTCTCTCTACCCCCCTCCCCACACACACTCTGAGTGTACCACTCACATGACTACAACAACAGCATGATAAATCAATCCCACTAATTCCATCTCCAAGCACAAAGCGGATTTGAAGGATATAGTCTGTGAGAATGTGTGAGAGACACTGAAATCCACACTTGTTGTAAATAGAAAATATTGTTGTTCTTTATGTCTGTCTACACATGAGTGAATGACTATACGTCAATATTTTCTGGCACGTGTGTTTCATACAGTGTCCATCTGACATTCCCACTTATCCATTATCAGAAAAAAATTACTTTCAGATAAATGGAAGTTGGAGATAATCAAGGTTTTATTGATTGTATAATGGATGGTGCTTATAAATGGTGTGAACAAGGTTGTTGTTGTTGTTGTTTGTCTGTTTGTTTTTCACTTTGCTGCCAATCATACCTTCAGCCATCTCATCCTACTAACAATTAGTATTGCACTGATACGGGAACTATAGAAGGATTGATACTAGCCAAGTGAATTTATAGCAGCATGCTGAACTTGACAGAAAAAATTTTAAATAAAAAGTTGGTGAAGAGCAAGTCCCAGTCAACAACAACAACAACAACAACAATAAACAACAACATCAAAGCATAATTTTTTCCCTCACTTGGCAGGTAAAACGTGTCTAATGACCAACCACGAGCATAATTGTCAGTGCTAGTTATAATAATGAATATACTTTATGTATTATTTTGTGTGTGCGTTTGTGAGTGTGTATGTGTGAACGTGGTATGAGCAGGAATAGTTCTAATTGACCAACAAAGCTAAACTATAGCTCTGACATCACCAAAGGGTGAAATCTGCTACTCAGACCCAATGCATTGGACCACAAGGTTAAATCATAATTATATCAAAGCTTAATTATAGAAATGGTAGAACTTGCTAGTTTATTCTCACTGCAAAGGAAACCTAAAGGAACAAATGTTCAATCATCTGGTTAAATCAACCCTCGTTATTTCTATTTACCTGCTGACTTATTGAGTTACAAGTCAAGGGCGATCGGGAAAGGAAAAAAACCCTTGGCTTGGCTGGTTGAAATTTCTGCTATAAGGTAGAATGAAGAACCTCAATTAAATGCTCGAAGTATCCAACATGCTCTAGACAGCAAATCAATATTGGTTGGGGAATAATATTGTACTGGACTGTTGTGGGTCATATATAACACGGCATAGCCGGGGATGTATTTCGTAATAATTAGTGGGCTATAAATAGAGAAAGAAGAAGAGTACTGTTTGCCATTGATGCACTTTTAACTGCACAGGATGTACAGCGTGCAGTCAGAGTACTGTAGATATATCCTGACGGCTTATCTTCAATCAATAGATACTTCAATACACATACACACGGCATTAACAGAAGTTAGACTTGATTATTCTATTATATCACTCACTGAAATGATTACATATAGCTGTTTGTGAGTTGGGGCACTCATTTTAAACATGGTATGGATTGAATTGAAAGGATAATGAGTTATAATGGAGGGTTCTCTTTGCGTGGCTACTTTTTAAAATTGGAATAGAAGGAGCTAGAGGTCAAAGGGCATGCCGGGATTCTCCTTTTTATACCCAGACCTCTGGAAAGAGTTCAGAATGTGGTAAATGAGGCCACAGATTTGGCGTACAGAGAGTAGTATTGAATTATAAACGCGACGTTTATGTTTAACATAATTTATATGACTGTTGAATTACAACCAAAAACAAAAAATAAACAACAAACCTCCTGACATCTGATTAACTAAGACCAACCATATGCAAGGACCACATCAGGAGGTGTTAGGGGCGGGGGCAAAATTTTAATGAAATTTAATCTTTAGGCTGAGAAATGCCTCCTGGCGGTTACATTGCGTGTGGTGTTTTAGTCACATGTGTAGTTTTACAAATGAGGCCCTTTCAGTCAGATTTATGGCGACCAGTTTGGTAATATGAAAATGTATAAATTCTATTTAGCAAGAGGTATGTTGTAAAATGTCCACCCATCCCACGGTCCCATGGGATCGTGGGACATTCCAGGGATGTCCACCTTTCGTGTGTGTCCCACTGTCCATCCCATCCCACGATCTCATGGGACATTCCACAAGATGTCCACCTGTCCCTCTTACGGACGCATGTGTATCTATTGTCTATCCCACCCCACGATCCCACTCTGGACAGCACTCAGCTTTTGGATCCTGAGCTTCAAAGCCCCACAGTGGGGTTGACAGATAATTGATTGGTAAGCATTTCAGCAGCCATATTAAAAAAAAGTTCTAAAAATACCAGTGCTCTCATTTCAATTTTTTTAATTACAGGAAGTACTATGTCAGAGAAATGTATAAACAAAAAAATGGGAACGTTCTTTAGATAATCAATTTATTAACAAGACAACTACTATAACCCTCTCATGCGTGCGTGCTGAGGGTAACGTAGAATGACCAACCAAAAGTGTCATATAGCACTATGGACAATGAAAAGGTTAATTTAATTTAATACATCCCGTAGGACTCTTCTATTGGTCCGACCTTAGTCCTATAGGACAACTGATAGCAGTACTGGACAGTGAAATAGACAAACTAGCAGTACAGTTCAATATTACAACAATGTAGATTATAACAAACCAGTAAACACCGATCATGGACCAGGAGTAACAAACATTTATGATTAGGTGCAGACTAAGATATTAGGGCACCTGTGCATGTTCTGAATTAATTGACCAGTTAATTGATATATAAACCAACTACCCTATATGCAACTACAGATAATTAGAATACGTATCAAATCTTAACCCTCTCGTTCCTGAATTGTTTGTACGCGTGCGGAAAAATCTAATCGTCGACCGCGGAATAGAGCATTACCTGTTTTATTTTTTTTAACTTGATGTTGGCTGGGAAAACCCCATAGCAACCATATATCACTAAATAGACCAAGAGTTTGGGATTCCCCTCATTTTTTGATTGAGAAAATTGAATAATATTTAAGCCATCTACTAATACTTAAAAAAAAAAAATTTTTTTCCCAAAAAAAATCCACTTTTCCCATCAATAAAAAAATAAAATAAAATAGAAATAATATTGTTTGATGCATTTTATACCAATATTATATTAGTTCAACAATAAAATATGTTGTTTGTTGTGTGTGGTGCTGATTGTGATCATGTAGGAGACATCTATGAGTGTCCACAAGGAACGTATGCCATCGGACGTCGAGCTCCACTACAAAACAATTTCATATACACAAAAACACAAACAACAAAGATATTTGTAATACAAACAACAAATTATTCATGATCCTATATAATTGCAACTTTATGATGTATTGTATGCAGTTTCATACAGGATTTTTGTTTGGGGTGTGGGGTGTGGGGCTCCGAGTGTACTTCGCCACACCCATTTTTTGGAACCTACACTACTTTGATGCACATCTTTGCATAAGAGTCTATACTTCACACTGATGATCAGTGTTCGGTCCTATGCACTAAATGGCTCAGTTATGATAGGAACATAATGCGATACAATATCAGACTAAAAATAAATGCTTCCAAAATGTTCATTTCTATTCAACTCCCAAAATTCTAGGGGGGAACCCAGGGCTAGCCTCCCACTGTATGAACCCCTGGTATGTATACTCCACACTGTACATGAGAGAAACAATCGTTGTATTGAGAAAGTGTAATTTGAAAATGAAAAGCAGTACCAGCACACACGTGGAATTCAACTTACCAGGCATGGATGGTGTCACAGACTGAACGATCCCTCCCATAGGATCCGGAACCTCCATACAATACCAAAAAAACACAAGACAACAATGATATTTGTAACATAACAGCTGGCCTCGCTGAATTGCCCCCCCCTCCCCCGTCATTACTTTTCACTGACATTCTTGTACCATAACCCCCCCTCCCCCGTCATTACTTTTCACTGACATTCTTGTACCATAACCCCCCCAGCCCTAGCTGGACACCCAAATATCAGTAAGTTGAAATGAAATTCAACTTACCCGGCATGGATGATGTCACAGACCGAAAAAGACCACCGAGTTCGTTCTCTCTCAGGTTGGATCCGGACGTGCCACATACTGTTTGTTCATGGTTGCTCTCTCTCTCTTTCCACAAATGCACGCATGCACGCACACACACACACACACTAGAAAAAAGAAGATACAGGTGAATACAGATCATAAAAATAAATGTATAATATAAATTGACTGGTGTACACACACACACATACATGAAATTCAACTTACATGGGCATAGTAGCCCCGATTGGAAAAGACCCCTCTCTCCCCTTCCCGAGTTTGTTCCCTCCCCGGTTAGATCTGGAAGCGCCAGATTAACATAACATTTCAACTCCACGCACACACATATACATCGAGTGTGAAGCTCCACTACAACACCACAAAAACACAGACAACGGCAACGACAATAACAATACATATTACAACTTTTGGGATGTTCAGGGGGGGAGGGGGGAGCAGCCACAAATATCAAAGTCTGTGGTCCTTCACACAAACGATTATGGAATATCAATGGGTGTGTTGTCCTCTTTCTTCCACTCTCCCCCTACCTCATCCATCCGACTCTTCTTCTTCGGTTCCCGCCTTCTCCGACCGCGAGGACGTCCAGAACTCGGTGCAGGAGGAGCCACTTCCTCTTCTTCATCACTGGAACCTATTCGTGTTTCATCATTGGAAGACTCAGGTCCGTATCCTCTCCTTCATCACTGGAAGACTCTGCTCCTGTCGCCTCATCTGCGTCATCGGTCGCTGACTGCATTCACATCTGATCCTAGTAGTATATGTGGTAAAAAAATTTAAATTTTTTTGAAATTTGAAATTGTTCAAAAAACCACAAGCCACTTTCAAATCTCAAAACTCAATGAAATATATATATATATAATAGCTAAACAGCTTACTCTATCTTTATATAGCTATAAATAAGTCCTTCCACAACAGAAGCTTGCTATTTTTCAAGAGAAAGACAAGAGAAAGACAAGCTTACCTCGATCATCTTCTTGACTCCCATTTTCAGTATCAGAGTTGAACGGGTCTGGTCCACCAACCCTGATACAGGGCCTCCTATAGCCCTAGATGTCGTCTCCCTTCTCTCCGCTTGATCCTGAGTCGCTAGAGTCAGCATCAAGCAAGTCTAAAACTTGCACCGCATTGTAACTTGTAGACGCCATCTTCCAAAAAATGACTTTGAAAAAAAATTTTTTTTGCATAGTTACCGGGGTCACACGACACGCTCACTTTTTTCCTATGATGTAATAAGCATTACCTAAGACTGTACGTAATAGGGAGGTCCCCAGTTGAACTGGCGATTTTATAAAAAATGGAGAAGACAGTAAGTCAAACCGCAAAGTCTTGGTCGGCAAAGAAGCGGTTGTTTCAATGTGTTATGGAAGGCTACTGGGCTCAAGCAATTTTTTGCTGCTTCTACAAAGCTCTGGAGATGACTGGATCCATAAATGAAGCTGCTGTGAAGAAGGTAACTTTTTTTAAAATTCGACGGAGAACCGATGTTTTTTTTTTTGCCGAGGAAGAAATAAACGCAACTGCTGTGAGGTACTGTCGAAGCAGTCCTGGCTGAAAGCTATTTTAGATGCTTCTCCAATGCATTGGGCACCTGTGTATGCAATCTGAAGGTTCTAGCTGTAAAGTAACTATTTTTAAAAATTCAGAGAAGCTGACCGGTCGTCACCCGCTTTAAAGCGGGATCCGGAATGAAAGGGTTAAACTGAAAAAGTAAATGTTAGTTACTTATTAAACATATACATTGTATTGGTTATGTGATCGTAGTTAGAACTTCAACATTATATTGGCTTTCAACACAAACATGCACCATAGGCAGTGGTGGTGGGTGGGGGTACTTCATATGAAAAAAATAAATAAAAAAAATCAGGCTTAATTTTAATAGCACAGAGCTATTAATTAAGTCTTATTTCATGCAACATTGGTTTCCTCGTATGGCTTAGTGCATTTAAGACTTATTGTAGTTGGTAAAGGGTTTACTACACAAGATGTACTAGATCCTTACCACAACCATAACTTTTAATTTGTTATTCCCATGAAAGTAGCAATATCATCACATTAAAAATTCTCATTAAGTCACTCCTGCTGCTTATATAGAAAGTGGTCTAGGAACACTCGTGGAGTTCAGTCACTTCCAAATGTTATCATTACGAGTGCAAAATACATGCTGATGTAACTTACCAACTATTCAGTGGTAGAGCTCTCAGCAGATCCCCATCCTCATATTCACTGCCGCCAATGCAATCTTCTCCAGCTCCAAGAGAGAAACTGTAGTAACGCGTTTTTGTTACGGATCGCTAATTTTGTCAATTGCACCTATTCCTTTGATTGCACCTATTCCTTTGATGACACCTTACCTATTTCATGATATTAGGTATGGGGTCACTTTTAATTAACATTATATCTAACAAATATCTCCACCACAACAAATTTAACAATTTTAATAAAATAAATGAAGTTAATAACAAATAAATGAGTGATTAATACATTATATAATATAAATAAATAAATAAACATAAATAAATAAATATAAATAAACAAATAAATATGAATAAATAAATAAATATAAATAATAAATAAATAACTAAATAAATAAATATATAAATATATAAATAAATATTTAAATAAAGATTGATAATAAATAAATAAATAAATATATATATATATAAATAAATATACATATAAAGATTAATAATAAATAAATAATAAATAAATAAATAATAATATATATAAATAAATAAATACAATTAAATAAATACACAAGTAAATAAATAAATAACAAATAAATAAATAAATAAATAAATAACATAAATAATTGATAAATAAATAAAAAGTAAATGTATAAAAAATACATAAAGTATGCTTAGGCAGTACAGGCAACTAACTTATTCATCATATTTATTCATTCAATTATATTATTGCCCATTCATTGACGGTTAATGAAGTTGAGCAACGTTTTCACCCTCCCAGATGTGATGTTGACGTCACACAGTATACCGCAAGCTTGCTGGAATGTGATAATTGAGCACCCTTTTTGGGGTGCTGCTGAACAAGTCGTTGTATTGTATGTTCCCAGACCCTTTCCTTTCCCGTAGCGGTTACGGTTGGTAAAGGGTCTGGCTACGCGAGACTACTTGTAAACCTTGAACACTTGTGTTAACTCGTTGCAAACTTCAAGTTCACAATTTGCAAACTATCCTTGTAAACTTGGGCTTTTGGCCCTGTGAAATGATAAGTGATTTGGTCCTTTTCCTTATACTTATAGTTGTATGGGACAAAATGCCTTCACGGTTCGTTCTATAATAAGATGAGGAACGAACCTAGTCTGGCTGCGCCAGAATAGGTTCGTTCCTCATCTTATATAGCAATGTGCAGCCAGTCGAAAAGATCGCTCAATTTTTCTAGAGATTACACTAGCTGTCTGCTTTTATTTGCAAGTGGCTAGAATGTTCCGGGGAATCATCTTGATACAGCTCAGTAGAGATCGGCGAGTTCTTCTCCGTGGTAGTTGATTAGCGCGCATGCCCGAGCGAACGCTGACGTCATTTTGTGCTGGCGTCTCGATCGCATTCCGGACGCAGTCGGGTTTGTTGGAAATAAGTGTGTGGAAGTTGTTTGGAGAAGCAAACGTACTCGCGGGTGAGTATTCTGAACAACTGTACAGCTTAATTTGAGTAAGTTGAATGGTAGCTATTTTGGAGAGCAAAATTGAATTATTTATGTATCTTGAAACAGAATTTCATGGCCAAAGTATTCCTTTTATCCCAAGCTTGATAACTGGGAGGAATCTAGAAGATTATTGAAATTAACAAGATATAGCTATAGTGTATCTATATCTACAGGTATGGAAACCTTGAATTAAGTGAAGCACTTTTTGTATGGTGTAGCAATAGTGGGAATTCTGTTCCGTCCGTTGTCCGGAACTCGGAAGGTCCGCATCTCATAAGCTCCTAATATACAATTTTCAATAGGAAATCCATCCGTAGTTTTGTGTTTGTCCGCTGTATCGTGGTTGTCCGTTTTTCGGAAGGTCCGTTGAACGAGGTGCGACTGTATAGGTAAAGGTGATTCAATGCCATAGTAACTACTCCCTGCAACTGTTTGAATTGAAAAAAAAAAAAAAAAGCAACAAGAAACAAGTAACGTTGTTTAAATGTCTTATTTGTGATACTCATTAGCTAAGTAGTAGTTGTAATGCACAATCTTTCACACTTAACTGAACATACCTATTCAAGGCTTACCTTTGTGGTTAGTCTAGTGGACAATGAATTTTCAAGTAAATACTGTTGCATAGGACTTTTAACTATGATAAGTAGCTATTAGTTTACCACTGCCACTAGCTTGATAGAAATAGAGCTCCCATAAGTTTTTTAGTTCTAATTGCACCTGCAAAAGAATTCAAAGCGGTAAACAATTCAATTTCTAGATTAAGATCGGTAACCAGAGGATTATTTTTAGTGAAGTTTGGGAGGCGGTCAAACCCCCAGCTAACACAAACATATGCGAGAGTCAAAGTACAAAATGACATACATACATCCAAACATTATATATTAACAAACAAACATCCCCAATTTTCAATTGTGTTATCCCTGTAAGTGTCTCGCTTGCTTCACCCGCTCGCCAATTACCTATCCTTCAGTTTTAACATTATTTTTATTGAGTGCATTGTTTTTGTTGTGAACTATGAACTTTGGACTTAATTACTATTGATGTCATTCATACATTCTAATTATCGCTCATCATTACCTCGTTATTTTGTTATGTGTGTGCTCGTTTCTAGTCGAATAAAACTTTCTAAGGTCTAAATAGTATAATCTCTACAATTTATTAGACTAGAAATATGGACAAAATCCTTCGTCCAGAGAGGCTAGACACGGACCCGAATTCGAGCGGAGCGTCCAAAGTATGGTTGCATTGGAAGAAGACTTTTCAGAATTTCCTGGCGGCCCTCAACCAAGAGCGCCTCGATAAGCTCGGGGTTCTCACCAACTACTTGTCTCCTAACATATACCAATACATTGAGGATTGCGCTGACTATGACTCTGCCATGGGAACTCTACAGGAATTGTACGTTAAGCCTACTAATGAAGTATACGCCCGCCACCTCCTAGCCACGAGGAGGCAGCAGTTTGACGAGACGCTGGATGAATATTATCTTCAAGCTCTCAAGACACTGAGTAAAGACTGTAATTATAAGAATGTGTCGGGGGAGCAATACCGTGAAGAGAATGTCAGGGATGCTTTTATCACAGGTTTGACTTCTGGGTTGATTCGGCAAAGGTTGTTGGAAAACAAAACATTGGACTTAAAAACTATGTTTGACCAGGCTCGGTCTTTGGAATCGGCAACACGCAGCTCAGAGTCATACTCCGTTCCAAACCCTCCTACCAGTGCTGCTGCTGTGCCTTCTACTGAAGTTTTACCGGACTCCCCTGATGACCCTTCTACAATAGCGGCCGCTCCTGTGTTCCGTGGGCAAAAGTGCTTTTTTTGTGGCCACAATAGACATCCTCGCTCTAAATGCCCGGCACGAGATGCTGTGTGCTTCAACTGCCATAAGAAAGGGCATTTTCGAAAAGTTTGCCGGGGAAGTGCCCCTCCAGGGGAAAGCGGAGTGTCTGCTGCAGTATGGTCACCGACCCTGGCAGCAATTGCGGCTGCTGTACCCCAGTCTCTTGTCAAGTCTACAGTTCCTATTAATATTGGTGGTCGGGAGGCAAGAGCACTTATTGATAGTGGAAGTTCTGAAAGCTTCATTCACCCTGAGCTGGTTGAATCCGCTGCCCTTCGCACCTCCCGTCTTCTAACACCATATCTATGGCCACTTCTTCTCTCGCCTCTAAGGTTGCTGGCTGCTGTTATACTGATCTTGTGCTGGATGGTAGGACCTATAGTAACGTATGTTTGTCGATTCTTCCTGATCTATGCTCCAATGTTATTCTGGGCATTGACTTTCAATCGCAGCATGCTTGTGTAGTATTCAAACTTGGTGGCCCTAACCCTCCACTATCAGTTTGTGGAGTGAGTACGCTAAATACTGACCCTCCCCGTTTATTTAGTAATCTCACCGATGACTGTCACCCTATAGTAACCAAATCGCGCAAATATAGTCGCGATGATCTTGGCTTCATTGATTCTGAAGTTGAGAGACTTCTAAGGGAAGCAATTATTGAAAGCAGCAACTCGCCTTGGAGGGCTCAAGTTGTTGTGACTAAAAGTGAAACTCACAAGAAGAAAATGGTTATAGATTACTCACAAACTATTAATCAGTTTACACAGCTGGATGCTTTTCCTCTCCCTCATATCAGTGATATGGTTAATGAAATAGCACAGTTCAAGGTTTTTAGTACTATTGACCTCCGAAGTGCCTGTCATCAAATTCCACTCAGTGTGGAGGAACGACCATACACTGCTTTTGAAGCCTGCAATGGCCTGTACCAATTTACTCGTGTTCCCTTTGGCGTCACCAATGGGGTTGCCTGCTTTCAGCGAGAAATGTCGAATTTTGTCAAGGAAGAAAATTTGTCTGGGGTGTTCCCATACCTGGATAACATCACTATCTGTGGTGAAGATCAGGAGAATCATGATACTAACTTGCAGTCTTTTCTTGAGACTGCAAAGCGTAAGAACATGACTTATAATGAGGCTAAGAGTGTTTTCTCCACGAAACGCCTTGCTATCCTTGGTTACATTATTGAAGATGGTCAAATACGTCCCGATCCTGACCGACTGAAACCACTACGAGATCTTCCAGTTCCAACTGATGCGAAATCGTTAGGCAGGTGCAAAGGATTGCTATCATACTATTCTCAGTGGATCCCGAGGTTTTCAGACAGAATGATCATTCCCACTCTCTGCGCAGGATAACTTCATTCAATAGCCTAAAGAAGAAAGAATCAGTAGTGACAGCCATTGATGAGGATGTTTTGTTTGAAGTGGAAACTGATGCTTCTGAGGTGGCTATTGCTGGTACCCTGAATCAAGCTGGGCGCCCTGTAGCATTCTTCTCAAGAACCTTGCAAGGTCCAGAAACCAGGTTACCTTCGATTGAGAAGGAAGCCCAGGCAATTATTGAATCTATCCGTCATTGGAAGCACTACTTCACAGGAAAGCATTTCACATTAAGAACCGACCAGAAGTCTGTCGCGTATATGTTCAACCGACATCACAAGGACAAAATTAAGAATGACAAGATTATGCGGTGGAGAGTAGAGTTATCTTGTTATAGTTTTGATATAATTTATCACTCTGGTATAGAAAACATCCCACCTGACACATTCTCTAGGAGTGCATGTGTTGCACTCACAAGTGACTCGTTGTATCAGCTCCACCAGTCATTGTGCCACCCTGGGATTACTCGCATGTGTCACTTTGTCTGTGCTCGGAACCTGCCATACTCTGTTGAGGAGATCAAGAAAATGACAAATGCTTGCCGTATCTGCTGTGAGTGTAAACCGAGATTCCATCGGCCGGAAAAAGCTCATCTTATAAAGGCTACTCGTGCTTTCGAAAGGCTGAACATTGATTTTAAGGGTCCCCTCCCTTCGAGTAACAAGAATACCTACTTCTTAAATATCATTGATGAGTACTCACGATTTCCGTTTGTCTACCCTTGTCCTGATACCTCTGCTGGCACTGTAATCAAATGCTTAATCCAACTCTTCTCTATCTTCGGAATGCCAGCCTTCATACACTCTGATCATGGCCCTTCCCTTGTCAGTCAGGAGCTACAAGACTTCCTTGGTGGAAAAGGGATAGCAATGAGTCACACCACGGCCTACAACCCTGCTTGCAATGGTCAAGTGGAGAATATAATGGAACAGTGTGGAAAGCTGTTACCGTGGCTTGCAAATCTAAGAATCTCCCTATCAAGTACTGGCAGGAGGTACTCCCGGATGTTCTCCACTCTATCAGGTCGCTTTTGTGTACTGCTACTAATGAAGCTCCTCACAAACGGTTCCTTCAATATGCCAGACGATTAACCTCTGGAAGTGCCGTTCCAACTTGGCTAGCTGCTCCTGGGCCTGTGTTACTCAAGCGACATGTACGCGCTGGGAAGATGGAACCTCTGGTTGATGAAGTAGAGCTCATTGGGGCTAACCCTAATTATGCCCACATACGCTACCCTGACGGGAGGACCACTACGGTGTCTACCAAGCATTTGGCACCATGCGGCGAATCTAAGAATGGTCTGATACCTCCTCAACCTGCCAACACTTCCCCACCCGAACAAGACCATCCTTCATCACCCGAACAAGACCATCCTTCATCACTCCAAGAAAGTATGCCTGAATCCCGCGAAGGTCCGACCAACCCTCCTACATCTGTCTCCCAGTCAGCTGATTTGGGTGCCCAGCCTGATTGTGAACTGACCGAGACTGGACCACCTAATTCTGCCCTGGACACGAGTAATCAGAGAAACCCAGTCCGACGCTCAACCCGTGTCAGTCACCCGCCTAATCAATTTTGTCCCCCAAAGCACTTTTAAAGGAAGGTGTGAATGTTGTGAACTATGAACTTTGGACTTAATTACTATTGATGTCATTCATACATTCTAATTATCGCTCATCATTACCTCGTTATTTTGTTATGTGTGTGCTCGTTTCTAGTCGAATAAAACCGTCTTAGGTCTAAATAGTATATAATCTCTACACTTATTTTATATAAAAAATATTTTGAAATAGCCAGCTAAATATAGATGAATATTTTGTGATGTAGCTAGCTAAGTAAGGATGAATAAACAAATGAAGTCAATAGCTAAGTACAGAAAACTGTACACAAACTGAAACTGTAGAGTTTTCCAGCAGCAAAAATGGTTCACTAATCTATTATAGGTACATACACACACTGAATATGCATCTAGCTAGCTTGATAAAAGGCTTCCCTTACCTGACCATGCCGACAAAAACACTATTAACTAGACTACAATAATCTCCTCACACTCGTTTCAGTAGGACTTATCATCGAGAAGGAAAGGCGGCCAGAATACTGGTTTGCTAACCGGTAGGCACCGGAAAGTTAGAGAGCACCTGGAACTCACTTTCCCGCGGGAATTAATTGAATCTGTTGTGGGTGCGGTTTGAAAGCAATCAAGTCTCTGCCAAAAGATCGCGTGGACTAATTTTTAGTCCTGGAGTCTATTTTGTGTTTCTTCTCAGAAACTACGAGTAGAAATGACTCCAAATTTCGTACACAGGCTGACTATGACCTTAGCTACAAAATGTTCGTTGCAATTTTTTTTGAAAGAAAAAAATTCGGGCGCGCTGCCGTGAGGATCAAATCAGCACAGTCAACTATACAAAACAAAGCAGAATTGAGAAAAAGTACAACGAAGGTTTTGAAGACAATCAACAAATGTATCAGTAGACGAAGAATGGGCTCGTCAGCGACGGCACCCGCGGAGGAGTTGTGGATTATATACTTGAGGTTGAGGAGCTCGTAACTTGAACGAAACAGGCTTCCAAGGCCCGTTCTTTTTATTTAGTTAGTCCATTAGCAGTACTCTTTAGGATCCACCCTTAGTTGGAGCTCTACAAACACCAAGAAAAAAGTTAGTAATCCCTAGCAATCAAAATCCAATTATTGTGAATACGTGCGTGGGCGTTGTCCCAGCACCCTTAAGCTTGATTCTATACTCCTCTCGCCAGCTACCAAGACCATTGAATAGTGATGATAACTGCTCAGTTATCATTTCTTTCTCCGTTATTTCCGTCGTTACTGCCACCTCCACTCGCCGTAAGAGAGACAACGCTGAAATTGCTGGTAGTCCTAATAGATTTGTGTGAAGGTTTTTCACCACGAAGATGATCTGATTTGTGACCTTGTTGTTGTAGGCTAATCTTCCAGTAAACTGCCCCAGCACTTGGAGTTTTTGTCCAGCAGGTCCTTGTAAAACTCGAGAAGGTCTCACGAGCTGAACCGACAACGTTTCAACTACGTCGCTCGAAATAACTGTGACTTCCGCTCCCGTCTCTAATTTGAATTTTACATTCGTGCTCTGGAGCTGAACCGTTTCGAACCAAACTTTCTTTTCGTCGGTTGTGACCACGTCAAGAAATACGACGTCATCCGAAGCTTCGTCCTCTATAGCAGCTACTGTTTTTGACAGGCAAACTGAAGCATAATGTCCTACTCGATCAGGCCCGTAGCCAGAGGTTCGCATTGGGGGGTTCGGATTTTAAGACGCAATAAGCCACACCTACTTTTGTTTCCTCGTTAATTCTTCTACAATAACGAAAGATAAGTGCACTAATTTGTTCTAGCCAGGTATTCAACTTCAAAACTATAATTCATTAAACACTGTTGATAATCGAGAGAAAAGCGGTATTATTCTAGTGTAACCAGGTTTTTAACCACTACGGTGAGCTGTATCTAAACAGTGCAACATTAATTCGCCTTCTTCGTACTACAAGTTATTTAATAGTACGGCGTGTGAACTGCCTGTTCAAAATGTATTTGGAAAAATCGAGTGAAATAGCACTGGACAAAGTGAAATGTCACGGTAGCTTAAGTAAGAGTAAGTGCACTATACATAGTAGTCACATTGTAAATGATCTTTAGCTAACTGTAGTGTCGTGCAGTTTTATAAAGCTGGCCTACTATTAGCGTGTGATTGCATGGGTAACCGTGCTATTCTAGATTAATAGCACGAACAACGCCAGCGCTACTGATTCTTAATAGAACAGATTACCCGTGCTATCACTCGCAGTAGGCCAGTGTGTTTTTTTTAATCATTTGCAGTGTAGCTACACTAGATAGTGCACTTACTATCTATATATTTAAGGTTTAACTTTCTCAGACACTTCCGACGGCTCCCTTTCTAATCTGTTGAAAAAAATCCGTTGCTTGTGCTGCTATTAATATCGAATCGCACGCACTTTATAAATAGGTGTAACGTAGCAAGCTTTACTCATGCTGATATGAGAACAAAATTTGTATCCAAGGAGCTGAATGTTTATTAGGTCACTTGGACTCAGACTAGGCCAGAAACAGCAGATAATTCAAGCTCAGGTTCAGCACGATTGAACAGATGACTATATTCCAGAAGATATATGTGGGGTGTGGCTAAAATATTTACTTCCGGTCATTCTAAAGGGGGGTTCGACCGAACCCCTCGAACCCCCCCTGGCTACGGGTATGTCGATTGCACTTATGACATGTAGCTCTCTTGGCGGGACACTGGTCTCGAGTGGGATGTCTTTCTTTCCCACATCTCATGCACCCACGCTGAAGACTAGATATTTTCGCTCCACCTTTGTGGGCTCGGGTTTGCTGATATTGCTTCCCTGCTTAGACCGTACTCGCACGATTCAATTCATTTGTAGAGTTCCGTGATATATGCCTCTGAGCTTTCACCTGTTTTCTGGTCCCTCTTGTTGAACCTGGCTCGCACGTATATCACGTTTCGTCGAACCTTGAAGAATTCATCGAACTTCTCCAATACTTGATCGTAATTTTTTCGATGTTCGGCTGAAATACTGGTCGACGTTAGTACCTCTTCCGTGTCGTCACCCAAACAATACAACAAGGTACTAATTTTTCGGTCGTCCTCCTGCCTGTCCAAACACGATGCAGTCATAAATTGTTGAAATCGTCGCTTCCACTTGATCCAACCATCAGGGTTTTTGAAGTTAAATTTCCCAGGTGGTTGTAGAGCAATGTTCGTAGATACTCGAGATGGTTCTGCATCTGCCATGGCCCAGCGCTGCCACCATGTAGTATTATGTTGAGCTTGTAGCGCTTAGCCTTACAATAGGATTGTGTTCTATTACTCAGAATGATCGTATCAAAAGACCCCCATCAAACAGTTACCACCAGAATATATGCATGTGATACAGGAAGTATATTTGACTAAAAATGGTACAGGAAACATTACAAAGTTCATTGACACTAACACACATAACTGTTATTCCACAACGGGTAATGGTCGCTAAACCGGAGGATTCTGCTTAGTGAAGTTTGGGACGGGGTTGAACGCGGAGCAAACACAAAAATACGGAGGGTCAAAGTACAAAATGACATACGTATGCTGTAGAGGGCCTTGACTTGGTTGTAAGGCAAGACAGGTGTGGCCTCTGCAGATGGCGTAAGCACGGGTGAAGGACCAGGAACGAAGTTACTCAATATTAACTTGCCGTAACGCCAAGCTACAATCTCCCGCAACCGCTGGCTTTCGCTTGCAGTCTTGGAAGACAGCCCGAAAAGTGTGCACTCCCTAATGCTTTCTAGGCACCAAGGTCGGCAGAGGTTAACTTTCATTCAATTCTGACTTACAATTACTGTGAATATATGGAGATGACTAAGATGTGGTACGCTGTGGTTGAGGTATGATATGAATATCATTAATGGACATAGTAAGTGTGGTAAGGTGTGGATAAATGTGAAGGTGTTCATTCTTGTGATTATCTAGTTCCAATGCATCAAGTTAGTTCTTGGGCTTCAGGAGTGAGGGCCGGCCTTCTGTCTGGGTGGAGTCCCAGACATCCTCCCCGGGGGGGGAGGCGTTGGTGCTGGGTCTTGGAGTGGGATCACTTTGCAGGTTGGGCGTGTGAAGGTTCTTCCTCTGCAGCGGAGAGTGACAGCTCGGATTTCACCATCATCCCCGGGGTGGACTTGCTCCACCCCAGTCTCGGAGTTTGAGAGTTTCGTCCTTAATGAACACCACGTCGTTAACGGACAGGCGTCTGCCAGGACGACTCCATTTGGATCGCTGGGCACACGAGGCCAGGTAGGAGCTCATCCACTGTTCCCATAAGTCGGCTGTGAGTCGAGTGGTGAGGTTCCATCTACGGAGATTGGAAATCTTTCTGGTGGAAGGTTGGTTGGTAGGTAGGGCTGCTAGAGGACGGCCGATGAGGAAATGGCCAGCAGTGAGGTAATGACCCTCCTTGGTTTCGTCACTGTGTAATGGCATGAGGGGGCGGGAGTTGAGAATCGCTTCAACTTCGGTGAGGAGCGTATAGAGTTCTTCAAAGCGGAGGGCATGAGGTTGTAGATTCTTCTTGAGGAGCAACTTCATAGATTTGACTGCCGCCTCCCAAAGTCCACCAAAGTGCGGAGCTCTGGGGGGGATATTGTGCCAGTGAATGATGTGGGATTGTGCGAAGGTGGCCAGTGCTTTCTTGGTCTCTTCAGATTCCTTGAGCTTTTGGAGCTCGCGGAATTCCTCCCGGGCGCCGATGAAGTTTGTCCCGTTATCTGAATAGACACGAGACGGGAAGCCACGTCGGGTGACGAACCTGCTGAAGGTGGCGAGGAAATCTTCAGTTGAGAGGGAAGAGCAGAGTTCCAGATGCACGGCCTTGGTGGTGAGGCACACGAAGACAGCGGCGTATGTTTTCACCAGGACGGGCTTCCTAGTGTGGCCTTGGCGGAGTAAGAACGGACCAGCGTAGTCGATGCCAGTGTGATCAAATGGCGGGGCAGGAGTTGTTCTGGAGGGGGGCAGCATTTCCATCTGGTGTCTGAGGGGTCGGGCGTAGGCTCTTTGGCATAGGGGACAGGTACGGCTGATCTTCTTGAGGATATTCCTGAGGTTGGGGGTGTAGAAGGTGTGGGCAAGAATGGAGTGTAGGGCGGAGACTCCTGCATGCTTGTGCGTGATGTGGAGGGTGCGGAGGAGGAGCTCGGTTAGGAGTGACTTTGGAGAGAGAAGGATCAACTTCTTGGGGACGGTAGGGTCAGCGGCGTCGCGAACACGGCTGTGTAGGACGAGGTAACCATCTTCGGAGACGGAGAGGACGGATCTGTGGAGTCAGTGGCCCTTGGGAAGGAGGGTCTTGTTGACGGCTGAATAGAAGGCTTCCGGAAGGGATTGCAGTTGGGCAAGGTGGAAGATCTTTGACTTGGCTTTGAGGAGTTCTTCGGAGGAGAGAACGTCTGAAGTGGAGACATCGGGTTTCTTGGGGAGACGCATGATCCGCGCTACTATCCTCACCAATGAGTGAAATGAGGAGTAGCGGGACCAGAGCTGATCTAGGAAGGAGGATTGAGTCAAGAGATGGGCTGATAGCTAGGCAGCAAGTGGCGGAGGGCGGCTTGGAGAGTTTGTGTACGGGCCAAGCCTAGGGAGCCAAAGACAGCCAGGGAGGTCCCGACCACCAGAGTGTGGAAGTGGCAAGGTCTAGAGCTCTGACTCCTCTGCTGGTGAGGTCCGCAGGGTTGTCTGCTGAACGGACGTGGCGCCAAGCTTGTGGTGGGATGAGACTTTGAATGGAGTTGATTCTGTGAGCGACGAAACGGTCCAGTTGGGAGGGTTGCTTCGGCAGCCAGTACAGGACAATCTCGCTGTCCGTCCATGCGAAGACGTGGGAGGGTGGGATAGAGAGGACTTCCATGGTGTGGTGAAGGAGTTTGGCCAGCAAGAGTGCACCTTGGAGTTCGGCCTCGGGAATAGTGATGGGGTTCACGGGGGCAACTCGGGCCTTGGCAGTGATCAAGGAGACTGTGGTAGATCCGTCGTCGTGGACTGAGCGAAGGTACAGGGCAGCACCATAGGCCACAACGGAGGCATCGCAAAATCTGTGTAGGGATCGGTTGACGATCTTCCTTGGAGAGGAGGAGAGTCGACGAGGGATGGGATGGGCAACTATGGTTGGGAGATCTTCTGTCCAGGACTTCCATTTCTCCAGTAAGTCGGGAGGGACGGGCTTGTCCCAGGAAAGGCTTCTTTTCCAGGTCTCTTGGAGGATTATCCTGGCTTGTATGACAGCTGGGGTGAAGAGTCCGAGGACATCAAATACGGAGGTGGTAGTGGAGGCAATGGTTCTTTTCGTGACTTTTGTGAGGTCCGGAGACGGAGGGATAGCAACATGGAGGGAATCGGATGAGACATCCCAATGGATGCCTAGAGCTTTCGGCGATTGGTCTGTGAGTGGCAACGGAGATTGGGACTTCTCTTGGAGTTCGTCTGGGATCTTGTTCTTCACTTCTGGGTAGTTGGTCCTCCGTTTGCGCAGGATCATACCGGCTTGGGAGAAGAGGTCACAGAGCTCGATCCTGAGGCGGTCTGCAGCTTCTACGTCATCGGCTCCTGAGAGGAAGTCGTTCACATAGAAAGCAGACAGGATTGCGGCTGAGGCAGTGGGGTGAGACTCGGCGCAGAAATTGGCAAGGTGATGGAGTACTTGAGTTGCTAGGGAGGGGGAGCAGTTGATCCCGAAGGTCAATCTTTTCATCCTGCAATCACGGATGACTCCATGGGCGCCCCTCATCAGGAACCTGTGGAGATCCCGGTGTTCAGGGTTGAGGAGGATTTCCCGGAACATCTTTGAGATGTCCGCGGAGAGGCCGATTCTGTGGCAGTGGAACCTGACGAGGATGTCCGTCAGGAGTGGGTAGAGGCTGGGACCGGCGAGGAGGGTGTCGTTCAACGAGGATCCGGAGGTGGTGACAGCAGAAGCATCGAACACTGCACGGCATTTAGTGGTCGAGGAGGAGTCCTTAAACACACCGTGCACCGGCAGGTAAAAGTGGGGTCTGTTGGTGAGTTCGTCTTGAGGAATGAAGTGAGCGTGGTCGAGGTCAATGTACTCGTGGAGGACGGCCTGGAATGCATCCAGCTTCATCTTGGCGGAGAGGGAACGTTCATTGGATAGAAGTCTCTTGTAGGCTTGTCTCATCGAGTCTCCTAACTCAGGAGGGTTATCAACGTGAGGGAGGGACACCGAATAGCGGCCGTTCGCATGCTGGACGGTGTTGTTGAAGTAGGTGATTGCTTGGGCATCTTCTTTGGATCTGGTTGGAGCATCGGGTATTCGGTCGAGTTCCCAGAGGGCGGACAGCTTTGAGTTGAGATCATCCGGGAGGCAGAGGTGGCGTGGGTGCCGACTGAAGAAATGGAGGAGAGGGGGCCAGACACACTGAGGCCGAAGGGGGTACGAAATAGACGGAGTCAGTCGACCTTGAAGGGGCCTTTCGAGACACAATCATCTATGTCACGGACACCAATGAACTGGTCGACGTCCCCGCCTAGATCGGGATCTGCGAGGGTGACATCTTGGAGAGCAGGGGAGTTGATGATAGCATCACGGTTGGAGGGGACAGTGGTAGAGATGAGTTCTGGAACAACAATGAAGTTGAAGGGTTTGGTGTGGAAGGACTTGAAGGCGGTGTGTAGGGAGGTGGAGACAACAAATTTAGAATGAATCAGGCCGGAGGCGCAGGTGAGAGACATGGGTTGGGGATACCTCTTCAGGCCCAATGAGGTGGCCAGTTTCTCCGTCATGAGCGAAGCACCAGCACCGGAGTCTAACATGGCACGGGCCTTGACGGAATGAGGGCCGTTGGAGAGGTGGACCACAATGGTGTTGGGGAATCCAGTGTCGAGGAGAGGAGGGATGGGGCCATGGTCGGGGTCAACAGATACAGCAGCTGCGGTGGTGGGGGTAGGAGTAGGTGAGGCGGGGGCTGGTTCCCGGTCCCTGTGGAGGAGGGTATGGTGTTTTAACCCACAGGTACAGCAGGAAAACTTGCTGGGGCAGGACCGGCAGCCGTGTTTGTCTGAAAGCAGTTCAGACAAAGCCTGCGGTCCCTAACCAGCTTGTTCCGTCTCTCCACAGAAAAGCCGGTAAAGGTAGGGCAGCGGATCAACAGGTGGTGTTCTGCACAAGCAGCACACGTGAGGGGAGGACGAGGACGAGTGGAACGGTCAGCAGATGGGGGAGGGAGCAGGGACGGCGAAGAAGCAGGCCGGGAAGCATACGATGATGGTGATGGACGAGGAGGAGGAGGCATGGCGGCTAGGCTGGAAGAGGAGGATGGCTTGGGCGGGACGTAGATCGGGGTGGTGTAGGTGAGGGCCTTGTGTCGAAGGCGGTCTTTGACGAAGTCGTGAAAATTGAATAGGGTTTGTCGTTTGAATTTCCCAGTGACTTGTTGTTCCCAATCCTTTCTCAGAGAGGGCTCCATATTCTCTCTAATGAGATAGGTCAGAAATTCGGAAAGGGAGTCACCGATGTGGGCAGTGAGTAAAGTGTAGCCTTTGACTACCCGGGTGATGACTCCACGGAGGCCTTCATAGGTGTCTCGGATGGTGGAGATGGCAAGGATTTCCTTCAGGAGGAGGGGACAATGACTTCAGCTCGACCGAAGTGATCACGGAGGAGAGCCATCAGATCTTCCACGGGTGTGTCGGAGGGGTCGGTACGCACGATCTCCTGGCCTTCATGGTCAAGGATGGCGTTTGCCAGTAGGGAGCGTTTGTCGGAATTGCAAAAGGTGTCTGCACGATTCCTGAGGGTGCTGTTGAACAAAGATTCAAAATGGCTCCAGTTAAGGGGATTACCGTCAAACTTCGGCAGATCAATGTTGAGGGGAGCCATACGGGTGGGGACGGGGCGGTCGGAAGGGCGGTTGGAGGACGAAGTGGCATGGGCAGATGGAGAGGCTGCGGCGATGGCTTTATGCATCCTTGTGATACCTTCATGGAGGGAGAGATCGAGATCCTTGAGTTCTGGTCTGTCTGGGCAGGAGATGATGGAGGCACGGAAGGCAGTGAAATCGGTGTTGATAGCTTGAAAGTCCTGTTTGATTTCCGAAGTGATATCGTCCCGGATGGCAAGGAGGGTGTCCAGGCGAGCACGAAGAGTCAGGCCGTCGATGTTGGCCTGAACCAGGGCAACCAGAGTCTCTGAATCTAGCGACAGGGTGGCATGGTTGTCATCATGTCTGCCTCTCTCGGCATATTCTGCCTCGAGGGCGTCGGCATCGAGCAGGGCATCAATGTTGTCTTGTATCGCTTCATGTTTTTCGATTTCTAGGCGTATATTCTAGGCGATGGCGTTGGCGGCCAGCAGAGTGATCTCGCCGAGGGGTGTGGCCAGCAGACCTGAGAGCCGCTTAGAGAGGCGGGTAATGTGGCCGCGGCGATGGGCCCGCTGGCGACGGAGTTGATCAATGTCACGGGTGATATCTTGACCTTCTCCCATGGCTAAAAAAGGCGGAGGAGGAGGGGCAGATCAGTCGGAGAAGTGAGAATGGACTAGGCTTGGGATGGGCGAATCGACTGTGAGGACGCACAGAAGAGACGTGGGAAATGGCAGCTCGGAGGAGCAGACGTAGAAGATGGAAGCTCTGGGGAGCAGGCGGAGGTTCGGAAATCCGGCTCGAAGGACCAAATGTAGAGGGCCTTGACTTGGTTGTAAGGCAAGACAGGTGTGGCCTCTGCAGATGGCGTAAGCACGGGTGAAGGACCAGGAACGAAGTTACTCGATATTAACTTGCCATAACGCCAAGCTACAATCTCCCGCAACCGCTGGCTTTCGCTTGCAGTCTTGAAAGACAGCCCGAAAAGTGCGCACTCCCTAATGCTTTCTAGGCACCAAGCTCGGCAGAGGTTAACTTTCATTCAATTCTGACTTACAATTACTGTGAATATATGGAGATGACTAAGATGTGGTATGCTGTGGTTGAAGTATGATATGAATATCATTAATGGACATAGTAAGTATGGTAAGGTGTGGATAAATGTGAAGGTGTTCATTCTTGTGATTATCTAGTTCCAATGCATCAAGTTAGTTCTTGGGCTTCAGGAGTGAAGGCCGGCCTTCTGTCTGGGTGGAGTCCCAGACATACGTCCATATAATTATACTGACAAACAAACATCCCTGATTTTCAATTGTGTTACCCCTGTAAGTGTCTCGCTCGCTACGCTCGCTCGCCAATAAAAGTGAGCATTATATTTTTAGCTTAGTTCATGCAAACACTATAATAGCAGTTATGACCATTAATTTCAGCAAACAAACTTACCTGATTAATGGTAACTTTTGTAGTATCAAACATCTGCCATTCTGATAAGATCTCAATTACCAATAACTCTTGAACAAGCTCTCAGCTACAATAAAAAAAATAAACCAGTGTTATTATTTGTATTTTAGCCAGCAAATATGGAATTACTACTTACCTCAATTTCCTGAGTATTGATAACTTCTGTAGTATTAAATTTAAATTAGCTACTTTGACTATCTAAATTACCTTGAATTCTTGACAACAAGCTCTCAGCTACAAAAACAAAAGACAATCAGTTTTAGCACACAAATACAAAATTACTTACTTACCTCATTTTCTTGAGCAGTGGTAACTTTTGTAGTACCAAATTTGAGCCATTCTGACTATTTGAATTTACCAGTCACTCTGTTTACAACAAGCTCTTAGCTACAAAAAAGAAAGGCCAGAGTTATTTTGCAAATTTAGCTAACGAATTACGTACTTACCTCAGCTTCCCTCGAGTAGTAGTAGCTTCCTTAGCATTGATACTACGGCATTCTGACTACCAATGGCTCTTGACAACCAACAATCGGCACTCCTCATCCCCCCACTAACGGCGAAGTTTTGAAATTAAGTCTGGAAAATGGTCTTCAATGCCATAGTAACCGGTCGAATCAACTTTTCGTTTCTTGAAAAGCAAGCGTTTTCGCCGGAATTTTCTCACACTTTGGAGCTTAAGTATAAAGTAAGGCTTGCTTAATGCTGTAGTTTCAGAATAAACTGGGGTATAGTCTAAAAAGCCGTGTTTTTAGGAGAAAAAAAGTTGCCTGCGCGCGCGTTTAAGGGGCATACGTACCATCCATACATACATATATACTAGTGGTGTGCTTGAGCACAAATGGCGAGCGAGCCTTAAACTACACTATTGTTAAATGATTGATTTTAACAACTAACACTCAAGCTACTAAAACTAGTGATGTGCTCTACAAAATAGCGAAGCGAGCGATGCATGTTCCCTGTAATTGCAGCTATTCCATGCATGCTTGGTGGCTACAAAATACTGTCAAAGTGAGAAAACAATAGTGGTAGCTTTTTTTTCTATGATGAAGGCTCCTGGTACCGTAATTCTCAGGAATAGTCTAATAAATAAATTATAGTATGTCCAAGTTGAGTTGGCACGACCGCAAGCGCGGTAATTGAGGAATGCATTTGGTACTTTACCGGAAGCAATTTAGTCATGTGAATCCAAGTCAATTAAGCGCGCAAACGTCAACGTTGCACGTGAAAAAGGGGCAGTAGCACAGGTGCGCATTAATAGTGTAACTATTGAAAGAAAGAAATTTAGTGAAGTTTATGGAGTTTTTCGGGCGCTGTACAGCTCATCTTGTCTGTTTTCAATGATATTTATGTTTCTTATGCGCAGATAATGTACAGCAGATGGAAAACGCAAACTGGTGGGAGTTCTAAAGAGACAGGATTAAAATCAGTCGATTCTACCTACTGTGTCCCAAGAAATATTCTGATGTTCACAGGATTCAGCAGTACAGCACTGTAAACTTGTAGCTAAAGTTACTGAACTTTCATGTTAAATAAAATTATCAATTCTTTCATTTATTTATAATAGGTATATGAAAATTGATGAAATGATAGAATTTAAGTAGTACACATACAAAAAATAGTTGTGATCCGAGTTGAAGGTGGAATTCTGCCTGAGTTGGTCCTAATTCTTACAATAAAATGGCAGGCCGAGAATATAAGTTGGCCAAGTATTGAGGACTTACGCTATATATCTTCATCAAGCATTCCGTTGAGAAAGTCTGTGATCACGTCCATCTGATGAATACTCTTATTGTTTTGTACAGCATAAGCCGAAAGTGTTCGAACTGAAGAATGACGAACAACTGGAGCAAACGTCTCGACAAAATATCGTTGTGAGTATCCTTTTGCAACCAGTCTACTTTTGAAGCGATCAATTTTACCCTCACCATCATATTTCACCTTGTATACCTATTTGCAGCCTATTACTGATTTTCCTTCCGGAAGTTTTACTAGATCCCAGGTGTGATTCTCAATAAGAGAATGGTACTCCAAATCTGTTGCATGTTTCCATTCCTCTGCTTGTAGACTTTTACTAGCTTCATCAAAGTTTTCTGGCTCTACAATTTCATGCACAGTGTAAGCGGTTGTGGAAGAATCAATACCTTCAACATTCACTGCAGCCTCTAACCTTTCAGGAAAACCATAGTAGTCTGGAGGTCTGACAGTTCGCTGAGACCTTCGTGGAGCACTCAAGGATTCAGTTTCTGGCACTGGCTCAACTTCAGCTGATTCTTCCTCATAATCAAAAGACATTTCACTCGAGCTCCAAGATGCGTCACTGTTTCGACTAGAAAATCTGAAATCAAATTCATTGAAGGAAACGTCTCTCCTTGTGATGACTTTCTCTGTACTTGAATCCATCAGTCTGTACCCTTTAGGATTCTTGCTGTAACCCACAAAACACATTCGTTGAGCCTTTCTTATCAAGTTTTCTTCTTTCTGCACTTGGAATATGGCAGTACGCTGCATACCCGAATACTCTGAGGTGAGAAACATCTGGTTTGTGTCCATACCACTTTTCAAATGGAGTAAGATGGTCTTCATTTGCACTATTTGTGACACGATTGCGAATATAAATATAAACAGCAGTCGCTACTGCCTCAGCCCACAATTTGTTTGGTAGTTTCGAATGTGATAGCATAGACCTAGCAAATTCTACTATAGTGCGATTAAGTCTTTCTGCAACACCATTCTGCTGAGGTGAGTGAGGTACAGTTAGTTGATGTTCAATTCCCTTTGAAGTGAGATAGCTTTGAAAGTCCTTGGACATATACTCACCTCCGTTGTCCGTCCTGAGTTTAGCAATATTAGCATCACACTCACTGGACATCATCACCTCAAATAGCTTAAATTTCTCAAACACTTCAGCTTTGCTCTTGATAAAGTAAATGGAGATAAACCTTGTAAAATTGTCAACAAACATGACAAAATAACGACTTCCTCCAACTGATTCCACTTGAATTGGGCCGCATACGTCACTGTGAACTAGTCCCAACTTCCTTCTTGATTGGTGATATGTGAGTGACTTGAATGGCTTGCGCTGCATCTTCCCTTCTACACACCCTTCACAGAATGATAATTTTGCAGACTCTGGTAACTTGATGCCACAAGCAAGTTCTTGATCCACGAGGACACGAAGTTGTTGAAAATTTAGATGGCCCAACCGTTGATGCCACAAATCAATATTTGACTTATTTTCAGACACTATCGATGCACTCTCCTCTGTCATAATGACCTTGCATTTCAACTGGTACAACTTCCCATATGCATAACCAACTCCTTTCAAACCACCATTAGGACCACTTATCCACACTGTAAACCAAAAGATGTGTAGTTCACACCAAATTAAGCGTGAATTACTTGTAACAATAGTCACACCAAAATATGGTGTGATGCGCACACCTCATCGTTTGGGTGTGAAGTACTTACCAAATTTAGTGTGAGTTCTCACCATAATCACTATGAACTCATACTTACATTAATGCTGAATTATTTTAAGTTACATTGATTCTAGTATTACATAGCAACATTTTTTTCCAAAAAGAGATTGGTATAATCCCAGATCTCATTAATCAGACGACTAAAATCTTAGTCAACTCTCTTATCTAGCACACAAGTGTACAAAACATTTATAAGGTAGATTACAATGATAATAGCATTGGTTTTTGCCTGCACATGAATATAATTAATGTTCGGTAAAGGGTCCATGCTATTCCATTGAGTGTGAATTTCACACTAAGTGTGCATTCACACTTGGAAGAAAGTGTAAAGGACACACTATGCATAGGTGGTGGGCATTCACACCACCAGTTTGGTGTGAATTTGGTGGGTTTTCACGCTATAATTTTTACAGTGCAGCATTTCATTTGCCCAAATTTCACGGTGTTTCCTTTCTTTGCTGCTGCTCTTACAGAAAACAGATTACATGCTAACTGAGGAACATGCAATACATCAAACATAGTAGCTCGTTTTGCCTGACTGACTTTGAAAAGCATGTCCAATCGAATATTTCCAACTCCCACTGCCTCGACAACTCTTCCATCTTGCCAAGGCTTACCTTTTCATGGACAGAAAATGGTCGATAATTTGTAAATTAGTCTCTTCTGTAAGTCATATGGCTAGACGCGCCCGAGTCCACTAGCCATTTCTCCTCATCCATTATGTACCGATACAGGAAACGCTCCTTCTGCTTCAGACTCAATTTCTTCCTCCATGATCTTTGCTCGATGCTGAGATTTTTTTTTCGTTTTGGACAAAATCTCTGAATGTGTCTTCATCACAACTCCAACATTTGGGAGGTTTCCACTTCTGTGCTCCCCTAGCACTGAGTTCTGTCCTACCTCAGCCTTGACTTCTTGAACCTTGATCTTTCTTTCTTGATGAAGCAATTGCTGCTGAACAAAGTCAAGTGTTAAATCATCCACACGTGCCTCAAGGGCAATAACAACAGAGTCAAATGGTGAAGGCAAGCTTCCAAGAAGAGTGACCACTTGATCTTCTTCTGAAATAGGTGATCCGATTGAACTAAGTTTGTCCGTCAATTCTTTCATTTCCTTAATATGCGTTTAAATGGAAAAATCTTCACTCATTTCCTTTTGAAAATATTTCTTCTTCAGGAAGAGCTCGTTTGCCAGTGTTTCTCTTTCAAAATGTTTCTTGAGAGCATCCCAAGCTTCTTTTGGTTCTTCACAGGAGGTTATCAGATACAGCTGTGAGGCACTTATTGCCATAGCTAAAATAGAAAATGCCTTCTGAGACTCACTCTTGAACTTCAACCGTTGCTCCTCCATTGCATGTTCTGCTAGCGTAGCAGATCCATCAATATATTTCCACAATCCTTTTCCCAACAGTAAATGCTTAACCTGAAACTTCCAAGTAGTTCAATTGGATCCATCCAATTTATCCACGGTCCACTTGTCCCCCATTTTTCCACAATGCACAACTGTCCAGTTCCAGAAGATTGCCAGGGACTGACTGACCCTTCTAAATAATCCACACCGGATTCCACTCGATAATTCAACGAACACAGTTATTAGCAATCGTTCTACACTAACTGTCACCCGCGCGAAACTCGTTAGCTAGTATGCCCTGCTCCAGGCTACCGTATCTTTGACTGTACGTTCATAACCTGTTATAATTTAACTTCAAGCAAGAAATCAACAGACCACACAAAAACGGACACGTGGATACACAAAACAAAATGATGTAATAGGTAAATTTACTAATTATAATAGGAAGTTCAAGTATGACAAAATTTGTGTTCTAACAAAAAGAACAGGTGTAATGTTCCAAATGTTTCTGAAATTGTAAACTATTGCTGAGACAAGAGCTTAATAGAGATGGACAAAATTGTTAGAAAGTAGTGAGTAGCTCTATAACTTGTGAAATGATGGAGCCAAATTATAAGACCCACAAAGACATGGCTAAAATAATGTCATTCAGTAAATTGAGCATTGTACTGAATGGTATTGTGCTTTTTAAAACGGATATTAATAAAACAAAAAGATACCAAGGTCAATTATGGTCAATAGTAATGGTGAATGTTGTGCTAAAGATCATACTCCAACACATTGTTAAGACTGTTACCTGTCTTGCCATGTCTATCCCAAATAACCCAACTACATTAATTAGCTATAGTATGTGTTAGCTGTGTTATAAAAATATAGACAATAAGAGCAAGGCAAGAGTAAGTAAGAAATAGAGAGAGAGAGAATGAAATGACAAAAATAGATTGAATAATAGCTATAGACTGAAGTGATGAAGTACATGTGGTTATTATATGTATAAAGTTGTACAAAAGAAATACAGCTTTTATGTAAAAGTTGTGTACAAAAGAAATGCAGCTTTTATGTAAAAGTTGTACAAATGAAATGCAGCTGGCATTTGAACACAGGTGAAAGGATTATGCACCATATTAACAGCAGGCAATTGAAATGTTATACCTGATCCAAAATTAATTATGTGGATGCTATGGTATGGGGGTTAGGTTGTCAGTATCAGGTGTTGATGTCCTAATACTGGGTAGGTGCCACCAGAATCTTCTTCAGGATGAGTCTCAGAGTTGAGGGGATTGTGGTTGAAAGCCAGCCTTGTTCCAGTGATGCAACCAGCTTTACAGTTAAATATTTATTCAACAAGCTTATGGTTACAAAACTAAGCCAACTGGTTCAGGCAGTGCTGGCTAGCCACTACAATATACTAAACTTGCCAGCAAGCCTGATGTAAAGGTGTGATATACATCATTAACATGAGATGTGAGAAGAGACAGGAGAGAAGGAGCAAGTTAATTTGGGGTTGTTTGTCTCATGAGAAAGAAAAGAAATGAATGCATAATGTTGGTGTTCATGTTACTAATGTGAGTTAGCTGTGTATGGAGAACGTTGAAGGTTGGTCTCCACCACATATGGCTTCATTGAACTGAAAAACCTTGTATAGCCAGTTAATTCTTTAGTCCTGTTTGTGTAATGTGATTACCAGTTGAACAGAATAAAAGATGTTCTCCAATGTCAAGTTATTTTTTTTTCTTAGTGTGCTGAGACTATTACATTATGAGATTTTACTGAACAAAAATTCATTTTGTATACCCAAACCTTGTCATATTTTTTGCCTTAGATATATTAGTAGTTTGGTATTACTGATAATTAAGTGTCAAGTATCTAACACAAAGGGGCGTTGCGAAGTAAATATCATTGTGGTGCTGTGCCCTATCAATTATACATAATTAACTTATTATTTTCTTTTTCAAATATTCTTTAACACACAATTATTTTCTAATCCGGAAGTACTTTTCATTGTTACCTTTAGAGCAATCTTCCTTCCAAGAAACTAAGCAAACTTCCCCAGCCTTTGGCTTCAGTGGAGGATGTGTCTGTATAACACCTGGATTTTTGAAGTACTTCAAAACTTGCGATATAGAGAGATCGCTGCCAATACCAGATTCCAGAGGTCTGCTTAGCACTACGTTTACATCCATTTTCATACACTCAAGCTGATGCTTTGACAATGCACGTGAGCGAGTGAATGTGCACATTATATAACTAGTGATGTGCTTGAGCACAAATGGCGAGCGAGCCTAAAGACTATACTATTTTTATATGAATGATTTTGACTTCCAACACTGAAGCTACTGAAAATAAGGTCCAGTTTTTTAATTTCGCATACACGGTAAAGGGATTTCAGTGCCATAGTAACAACTCTCTGCAACTGCTTGAATTGAAGGAAACAAACAACAAAACAATACACGTTATTGTGATATTCTTTAGCTAAGTAGTAGTTGTAACACACAATCCTTTGACACAACTGGACATGCACCTACACAGACTTACCTTCGCGGTAGTCTAGTGGACAATGTATTTTCAAGTAAATACTGTTGCGCACGGCTTATAACCATGACAAAGAGCGCATTGACTTACCACCGCCACTAACTCGAATAGAAATGGAAGTCCCTTAAGTTTTCAAGTTTTAACTGCACCCGCAAAAGAATTCAAAACGGTAAACAATTCAATTTCTAGGGTGATACGGGTACTATCGATAAACCAGAGGATTCTGTTTAGTGCAATTTGGGACGGGGTCGACCACATAACTAACACAAAAACGCGAGGGTCAAAGTACAAAATGACATACGTATGTCCATATTATTGGCGAGCGAGCGTAGCGAGCGAGACACTTACAGGGGTAACTAGTGGTGTGCTTGAGCACAAATGGCGAGCGAGCCTGATAGCTAGGTAACATAAAATTAAGTTTTGTTACTATGTTTTAGCTTAGTTCATGCAAACACTATAATAGCAGTTATGACCTTTTATTTCAGCAAACAAATACAAAATCACTCTCTTACCTGATTAATGGTAACTTTTGTAGTATCAAACATCAACCATTATGATAATCTCAATCACCAGTAACTCTTGAACAAGCTCTCAGCTACGATAAAAAATAAACCAGTGTTATTATTTGTAATTTTAGCCAACAAATATGGAATTACTACTTACCTCATTCTTGAGTATTAATAACTTCTGTAGTATCAAATTGAAGTTACTTTGACCATCTGAATTACCTTGAATTCTTGACAAGCACTCACCTACAAAAACAAAAGACAATCAATTTTAGCACACAAATACAAAATTACTTTCTTACCTCATTTTCTTGAGTAGTGGTAACTGTTGTAGCACCAAATTTGAGTCATTCTGACTATTTGAATTTACCAGTCACTGTTGACAACAAGCTCTTAGCTATAAAAAAGAAAGGCCAGAGTTATTTTTGCATATTTAGCTAACAATATGGAATTACGTACTTACCTCAGCATCCCTCGAGTAGTAGTAGCTTCCTTAGCATTAATACTTTATGTGCTTGCATACGCTTTTCAGAAGTAGTGATAGCTCTCTTAGTACTGACTACAGGTGGCTCTTGACAATTAACAAGCCGCACATAGCCGGAAAAAAGGCGAAGTTTTCAATTTAAACCTGGTAAAGGGTCTTCAATGCCATAGTAACCGGTCGAATCAACTTTTTGTTTCTTGAAAAGCAAGCATTTTCACAGGAATTTTCTCACACTTTGGAGCTTAAGTATAAAGTAAGGTTTGCTTAATGCTGTAGTTTCAGAATAAACTGGAGTCAAGCCTAAAAAGCCATGTGTTTTTTGGAGAAAAAAGTTCCCGGCGCGCACGTTTAAAGAGCATACGTACCATCCATACATACATACATACTAGTGATGTGCTTGAGCACAAATGGCGAGCGAGCCTAAAGACTATACTATTTTATATGAATGATTTTGACTTCTAACACTGAAGCTACTGAAAATAAGGTCCAGTTTTTAAATTTAGCATACAGGGTAAAGGGATTTCAGTGCCATAGTAACAACTCTCTGCAACTGCTTAGAAAGAAAACAACAACAACAAAACAATACACGTTATTTAAAAGTTTTATTTGTGATATTCTTTAGCTAATAGTGGTTGTAACACACAATGCTTTGACACAACTGGACATGCACCTACCAGACTTACCTTCGCAGTAGTCTAGTGGACAATGTATTTTCAAGTAAATACTGTTGCGCACGGCTTATAACCATGACAAAGAGCGCATTGACTTACCACCGCCACTAACTCGAATAGAAATGAAAGTCCCTTAAGTTTTCAAGTTTTAACTGCACCCGCAAAAGAATTCAAAACGGTAAACAATTCAATTTCTAGGGTGATACGGGTAACTGATCGCTAAACCAGAGGATTCTGTTTAGTGCAATTTGGGACGGGGTCGACCACATAACTAACACAAAAACGCGAGGGTCAAAGTACAAAATGACATACCGTACGTCCAAACATATATACAAACTAGTGGTGGCTTGGCACAAATGGCGAGCGAGCCTGATTCAGTAACATAAAATGTTACTATGTTTTAGCTCTACTTCATGCAAACACTATAATAGCAGTTATGACATTTGATTTCAGCAAACAAATACAAAATCACTCTCTTACCTTATAATGGTAACTTTTGTAGTATCAAACATCAACCATTCTGATAATCTCAATCACCAGTAACTCTTGAACAAGCTCTCAGCTACGATAAAAAATAAACCAGTGTTATTATTTGTAATTTTAGCCAACAAATATAGAATTACTACTTACATCATTCTTGAGTATTGATAACTTCTGTAGTATCAAATTGAAGTTACTTTGACCATCTGAATTACCTTGAATTCTTGACAACAAGCTCTCACCTACAAAAACAAAAGACAATCAATTTTAGCACACAAATACAAAATTACTTTCTTACCTCATTTTCTTGAGCAGTGGTAACTTTTGTAGTACCAAATTTGAGCCAATCTGACTATTTGAATTTACCAGTCACTGTTGACTACAAGCTCTTAGCTACAAAAAAGAAAGGCCAGAGTTAATTTTGCATATTTAGCTAACAAATATGGAATTGCGTACTTATCTCAGCTTACCTCGAGAAGTAGTAGCTTCCATAGCATTAATACTACGGCATTCTGACTACCAACGGCTCTTGACAACTAACAACCGGCACTCCGTATCCCCCCATAAAACGGCGGAAGTTTTGAAATTAGTCTGGAAAAGGGTCTTCAATGCCATAGTAACCTGTCGAATCAACTTTTTGTGTCTTGAAAACAAGCGTTTTAGCAGGAATTTTCTCATACTTTGGAGCTTAAGTATAAAGTAAGGTTTGCTTAATGCTGTAGTTTCAGAATAAACTGGAGTGAAGCCTAAATGTGTTTTAGGAGAAAAACGTTCCCCGCGCGAGCGTTTTAAAGAGTATACGTACCATCCATACATACATAACATATAACATATACCCGATTTTGCATTATCCACCCCTAATACTGTCTCGCTCGCTTCGCTCGCTCGCCAATAACAAACATCCCCGATTTTTCATTTTTGGCGAGCGAGCGTAGCGAGCGTATGGCAAGCGATGCGTAACAAAATTCCGCCACACATAATTCAACAATATTTGCCAATTCAAATGTACTTGCGACCTTCCGAAGTACTTTCCAACTCGCATGTACTTCCCAACTCGCATGTACTTCCCAACTCGCATGTACTTCCCAACTCGCATGTACTTCCCAAATCGCATGTACTTCCCAACTCGCATGTACTTCCCAACTCGCATGTACTTACCAACTCGCATGTACTTACCATGGCAAGCGATGCGTAACAAAATTCCGCCACACATAATTCAACAATATTTGCCAATTCAAATGTACTTGCGACCTTCCGAAGTACTTTCCGAACTCGCATGTACGTCCCAACTCGCATGTACTTCCCAACTCGCATGTACTTCCCAACTCGCATGTACTTCCCAAATCGCATGTACTTCCCAACTCGCATGTACTTCCCAACTCTCATGTACTTACCAACTCGCATGTACTTACCAACTCGCATGTACTTCCCAATTCGCACGTACTTTTCTCAACTCGCAGGTACGCCGCTTTCTTCGGTGAAATTAATCAGTTAATTGAGGAAGCAGAAAGGCAGTATGGTGTAGGCAATCTAACTTTTACTGAATAAATTATTGAAAGGTTGCAATATTCAATATCTGTGTGTTCTGAATTGTTGGAAAACATGAGAGGTGTGCTACATTTAGAAAACTATAGTGAATCTTTGACGGATTTAACCGACTGCTTGAAGATAATATGTAAGAAGTGGGAAGAATATGAAGAAATTCTTGACTCATTTACTGAAAGGCCATGTACAGCATATCAGTCAGCACCATCAATCTCTGTGACAGGGTCTGGAAGGCCTCGTTTTAACATCAGTAAACAACAGCTTGAATATCTTTGTTCCCTCTCCTTTAAATGGAATGAAATTGCCATTTTATTGGGAGTGAGTAGAATGACTATTTATAGGTAAAGTTAGATTTATTTATATTCTCTAGCTCGTAAAATGTGTTCAGATAAATAAATTTTGATGTGCTTTATTACAATGTCTAATTGACTTTGCAGTTGACATGGCTTTAGCAGTTAACATTAATTTTTATGATGTTCACTTTTGGTTACATATAGGCGCAGACTAGAGTTTGGAATGACAACTGATCCCAGTATTGAAGTTAGTGACCAAGAATTGATATCAATGATCAAACTTATCCAACAAGATACTCCGTATTCTGGTGTGAGCATGATATGTGGTAGCCTACGAGCAAGAGGATTAAAGATAACCCGAGACCGTGTTCGCTTTATGTTGCGTAGTGCTGACCCACTTAGTTCAGCTCATAGATGGCCTAGAGGTGCAACAAGAAGAAGACCATATTCGGTGCCTGGCCCCAACTCTCTCTGGCATATAGGTATGTGGTAAATCTTACAATTATATCTTGCCAATTTCAACAAGCAAGAAGGGTGCTCACACATAGCAATGCTCACGTGAGGCTTAAAATTGAGCTATTAATTCCTAAACCAGAAAGTTGTAAGGTTGTGGGCGGGCCTTAAATATCCAGGTATAGATATGTACTGCTGGTCAAGCCATAGTAAATTTGCGCAGCTGCGCAGTTATATTTTCGTAGTCTTGTGTGAATTGTAGGGATCAAGATGGTAAGGCAATTGCTGAATCACAATGTTTAAAACAATCTAATTTCACATTGGGTCTCATTTGTCCAAACACAATTTAGCTAATGATTAATGTAAGTCAAAATATAAGATTGATGGTGTCAGCTAAATCATGTTAAGACTTCACTAGCATTGCATAAGAATAGATATAGAGTGATAGGTGAAAACAATGCTTGACGGTTTTAGAGAGTTAAATGAGGAAAACCCTTGATATGCTCAGCATTTGAGAGCCTAAATGTTCTTCTTTATTATTCCTAATCATTTATGATCTGTGATACACTACTTTTTTTCTTCGGTTTCTACGTTTTTGAGCTTCTACCTCAAAATATTGAAAACCAATTTTTTTTAACAATCTTACCAATGCTAACATAGGGGTGTGGCTACAACTTGAAAATGTGGGAGACTGGTTAAAACTAGTTTGCTGTTTTACTCAAGAGAGGCAAACTATTAATGTTTCTTTTTGTAGAGTGACATCACAAAAAAAAGCATTATTTTAAAAGCAAAAGGTTCATATATATGATCAAATTTAAACAGCTACCCAATTAATATATGTATTATATTTATGATCTAAATCATTGCAGACTCGCACCACAAACTAATCAGATGGAGGATCGTCACGCATGGTGCTATTGATGGCTACAGCCATTTGATTGTTTATCTCCACTCTTCCACAAACAATCGGGCACGAACAGTATACCAGCTGTTTTTGTCAGCGGTTGAAAAGCACCAGTTGCCATCACGTGTTCGATCTGACGAAGGCGGTGAGAATATATTAGTTGCTCAGCATATGATTGAAAGTCGAGGTGCTGACCGGCGCAGCATGATAACTGGCAGCAGTGTGCACAACCAGCGAATAGAGCGCCTCTGGAGGGACATGCATAAAAGTGTTACAGTTTTATTCTATAAGCTATTTTATTACTTGGAGCATCATGACCTTCTTGACCCACTAAATGAATTACATTTGTGGGCATTACACTACGTTTTTGTGCCAAGAATTAACCATAGTCTTGAAGAATTTGTCAGGAGTTGGAATAATCATCCTATTCGCACAGCAGGACACAAATCACCTCAGCAACTATTCACTGCTGGATGTCTTCTCTTACAAAACTCTCATATACCAGCATTGGATTTTTTCAACACAGTTGATGAAAGATATGGGATTGATCTAGATGGTCCTGTTGTCCTATCTGATGGAATATCTATTCCTAGATCCAATTTGAATTTTTCAGCAGCAGACATGGCACTGTTGGAACAGCACATTGACCCACAAGGTGTTACAGAATACGAAATAGATCTCTATGAACAAACACTTCAATATATTTCACACCTTACCCCTATTTGATTTAACTTACAATGTATGTAGCTGGCTATGAGCACTTTTTTCTATTAAAAATTAAATCTTGAACTGTTATATAACTTATTGATCTTATAGTTATCAAATTTTGTTAGGTTTTGTGTAAAATCGTGTATATTTTAAACCACAACACCTATGACTACACCTCACTAAAATATTAACTACAGCTAAATTTAGCTATAAAAACTGAAAGCTGTATTTAAGAAAAAATGTTTACATGTGATTCTTGGATTTCATACATTTGAAAACAACAACAACAAAAAAAAGTTGTGCTATTACCAGAAGTGGAAGGGAAAAAAAAAAACAGTCAAAAAAATGAAGTTTCAAAGAGCATCCATTCGCCACGAATAAGTTTCTTTGGTGACGTCGAATATTGCCTTGAAATCGTCATAAAAGTCTTCATAATTTTTATAAGCAGTAGGTAATTCTAAAGTGCTACTGCATGTATGAGCCATTGGACGACGACCAAGTCCACTCAATGCATTAAATTCAACCTTAATTTTAGGGACAATACACGCACTAGCTCCAGTCACAAATCTCAAGAACAAAATTAATTCACGAACTCCAAGATTTCCTATCATTGTGGTCAAGTAGCTGCACACACGCAATTCTAGTTCGTTTGTGGCATCCTCAAACTCTAGCATTGCAATTACTTTAGCAGACGTCACAGTCATTCTATAAAATAATGAATGAATATCTGAGGCACTTCTTGTCTCCCAAAAAGGCTTGTGAGTCACTGGAATTCCAGAGTGGATCAGCATCAAAACTGCAGAAGGTTTTGCACAGAATTCATACAAAGCAATTTGTTCTATGAGATTTGGTAGATTTGCTCTTGTTGGCATTTCTCTGCATCCAAACCTTGACAGTATGCTTATTAGATTAGTATGTAAATCTGCTGAGAGGGGTTTCGTTACTCTTCAGAGCACTGTTCAGTGTATTCCTTTCAAAATCACTAATGTAATCGGTAAAAGATTCCATTAATACACTAACAGGAATAGGCACAGTGGGACCAAGAACCATGGAAATCAATGATGGTAGTGCAATAGATACCGGAAAAAAGCCACATGCTAAGAACCCATGTGAAAGAACTCTGCCAATTATGGGGAAAGCCGTCATATCGATGCCTGGTTGAATGAGTGGTGTAAGTGTCTTACAACCCTCAAATAACTTAGAATAAACTTCAGCCCAGAAAGCTGAAAACATATCCCTTTGCACTCCTCCTTGATCGACTGCTTGTTCTCCCTTATACTTGATCACCAAAGGGTATTCACCAACAATTTCACCTTCACTATACATATCTATAACATCTTCATATATGTTATTTCGATCTACAATTCGAGTAGGACCTAACATAAACCCAGCTGACTGCACAAAAGAAAGTCGCTCAGAATCACCTAAATTGATAAAAAAAAAAAAAGTTAATTCATTCATCAATACTTAAGTCTGTTTCACTATACCTGCACAGCTGCGTTCAGAAGTACCACTCTCAACAACAAAATCACTTTCAGAATCCACCTCCTACAGGTATTGTGTGAATGAAATACTAATTGTGAATTAAATCAAGCTCACCTTAAATTCAGAAAACATATCCAGAACTGACTGATCGTAGCAGGGGCTTTCAAGCTTAACAAT
>WLWD01006022.1_pt1:137500-220285 | contig 220285 bp, 220 predicted proteins | sample 6712731 | NCBI WGS metagenome assembly WLWD01 (sample SAMN12718690, study PRJNA576275) | sponge metagenome | isolation source: marine sponge | host: Mycale hentscheli | place: New Zealand: South Island, Marlborough, Capsize Point | collected 2014-11-01 | reverse complement strand
GCCAGACTAGGCCTGAGTCCATTCCAACTGAGGCCAATTATGTCTATGAACAGTGGTTCGCTGTCTTCTTTGTTAGATTTCAGGACTGGAGAGGAATATCAGGTAAATAGATTGCTTTCGCAGCATTTGAAGATTATTGTATTCAATCCAACAGGGGAGTCTGATATTACTGACAGACGCCATTACTGATGGATCTTTTATGATGCACCATTTCGTGCAAGACTTGTTAAAAAGTAAGGCTTGGATTACAAATTTCTTAAGGCAAAGTGCCAATACTGGAAAGAGAATAAAATGTAAAACATATTCCAAGACTGTCTCTTCAGCTATCTTCTCTGTGTATGTTAGGAGGCCATCGAGTGGTGCTAGTTTCATTGCTTCATTCATTCCTTCACTATAGGCAAGTTCTATCTGGAAAACAATGTGTGATGACTGTAGAGACGTGACAGGCTCCACTATGACTGCAGTACACATGATTCCACGACACATGTACAGGTGTTTCCAAAAGTCTCCATAGCAACAGGTGTATCACAGTAGTGAAATGTATGTCATATGCCTCAACTACTGCACCTGTATCTGTGTCATGGAAACACATGTACATGTGTCATGGATGTACATGTGCCACTGTCCGGTGTTGTAGTTCTGTGGCTGCAAAGTTTGGAGTAAACCTTCGTAAGAAGAAAGAAGAAGGGAAGTTTATTTTTGTGGATGGCCTATCAGATCTTGTGACTGCTCATTTCTCATCTACTGATGCCAAGGACTTGTCAAGATCTAGAAGTACCAGTGACAGAGAAGGTACCAATAACATCACAAGATCATCAAATACAGAAGAACCTACTCTCTCTCTAGATAGGTACAGAATAGTCATCAAGTGCCTTGTAACTGATTCCACTTGTCGTACAGGAACTTGGATGTGGGCGGGGCACTAATGACCCTTGAATCGTTGCTAGTAGGTGTGGAGTCTACTTGTGTTCTTATGGATGATCTGAGTGTGTTGTTGAGTGTGGGTGTGTCCCTAAAGGACGTCATGGTCCTAGTACAGCGCTGTTTCCATCTCATTACCTGTCAGAGAGAATGCAAAGTGAGCCGTTCATAAAGCATACTACAAGAGTAGCTCACTCTCACACCTGTTGCATACACCCTGCTGTGTGTGTTTGTGTGTATAGAGGTTAGGTTGTCTTGTTGTAAGTGTCCATCGAGAAGATACAGCCAATAGCCATGGTTATGAAGAGCTCCTATATCGTCACATCCTGCACATGTGTCATCTACACTGCCACGCCCATGGCCTGTCCACTGGATACTCTAAAGATGTGCATGGAGATGTATGACAGTGGTTATAGGTGGGGTTAATGGGTGTGGCTTTGATGAGTTTTAATAAAGTGGGCTATTCCTGAAGGATGGGTATAGCTTGAAGAGTAGCATCATAAATACAAGGGGTGTGGCATCAGAGGTGTAGTTTCACTGTGTGGTTTGGTGTGTGGTATACAGGTGACAGTAACTTGGCGAGATCCTAGTTGCAGTAGAGATAAGCCCCTCCCACCCCAACAGACTGCTCAATTTAAGCTAAGCGACAAGTCGGTGCAAGTGTTTGCAAGAGGACTCTCTACAGCTGTACTATGACCTCCAGTGACAACCATTGACCCATTATCATTTTCTATAACATCTTCATCTGTCATTAACACTGTGTGTTGCCACTATACTGTCGGTTTATGACCCTTGACCCCACAACATTGACCTAGTCCATATTGAAAAGACTAAGAGGAGGTATAAACATTATACAATGAACAACTCTCACAGATGGAATAAAAACTAAGTCACCAAGCATGACCTGCAGGGTTACATCTGAGACTTCTCCAAGTCTGCAAACTTCTGCTGAATGGTTCTGATCAAGTCTGATTTCTCGTCATCTGGGAGAAAACTTGCTTCAGCCGCATTGAGAACCTACGACACCAAACATCTGCATCACTCTGAGGAAGAGAGAACACGAAAGACTTGGAGAGAACTCACTGATTTCTTGATCTGATCTCTAGTTAGCTGCAGACTTTCATGTGCCATCTTATACTCTTCATTTATACTGCAGTGCATGACCCCTGGGTCATCTGTGTTGAGACTAAAGCTGACGTTGTCTCTAGCAAAGTCATGTACGGCATGCTTGTCTAGAGTTGCGGAGTTGGTATACATGCTAGACGTGGGACATATCTGATACATCAACAACAAATTTAAACTCATTAGCTATGCATATTAAATACCACTAATACTCACTTCAAAGTGGATTTTCTTTTCTTTAGCGTAAGAATAGATTTGATCATTTTCAATGACACGATAGCCATGACCGATCCTCTGAGCTCCCAGCAAGTCAACAGCTTCTCTCACATTCTCTGCTGGTCCAGACTCCCCGGCATGAGCCGTCACCTTCAACCCAAGTTCTCGGGCTTCTTTGAAACCTTTCACATGTTCTGGGTGCATTTCTTGTAGTTCATCTCCTGCAATGTCCACTCCTACCAACCACTTGTTCTCCTTTATGTACTGCTCTGCTAACTTCACCACATCAGGAGTGTTCTCTATTAGGAATACACAGCAATATTACATTAGAAGTTTGAGAACACCATCTTACAAGAAGTTTGGGGAGGGGGGAGGGGGGGGGTGGCAACTAAAGAAAAAATTTCCCCTGCAACATAATTATCCTCTATTAGCTTGAGTCAGAGAGTTCTGGTGCGTGCGCATTAAGAGAATTGACACCTGGTAACTCTCTCAGGAAACAGATGATGCAGCGAACTTTCACCCCAAACTCCTTCTCTCCTCGACCAAGTCCTGTAAAGATGCTCTCACAATAGTCCTGGCCCGAGATACGTCCCTCAAGGGCAGACTGGCGGAAGCAAGGATGGAACCGATACTCTGCATACACCACATTCTGTCTTTGCATATCTTCACAGAACTCATAGGCAATGCGCTCCAAAGCAGCTTTAGTTCTAAAACAACACCAGGTCAGGTGACAGCCAATCAATGATCTGCAGACACACACTTACCTTAGAATGTTGTTTATAGCTCCAAACACTGATAGAAAATCCAACAGAGAATCCTGAGGTCCTGGAAGGGAAACTTTCTCCTTGAACGCTTCCAGGTCATCGTGAGGATAAGGGCAGTTGTACTTCCGGGACAGATCTCGCAGAGTCTCTAGTCGACATGCTCCATCAGAGTGTACGTGGAGCTCCACCTGGGTAGAAGAACGAGACACGGTCAGCACTCATCGCCACAGGCAAGTAACGATAAACGTGCAAACTTTCTTACTTTAGGTATTAATTCATACCACTTTGAATTCTCCATACAAGTCCTCAGCAGCCGAACTAGCGCAGAAACTTGCAATCTTTGTGTACACTAGTAAGTCAACGATACCAGATTAAGTTACGTAAAGGGTATTGGGCAACCATTCAACCTGTGGTTTGGCATACCTGCATAATTGTGGGAATATAAATAGCCATAACTTGCCCCGCCTTTTAGGGGACGCCCCTACACACTTCCGGAGTGCGGCGGTTGCTCCCAACCACCAGCGCTCTAGAGTCTGGCTACGTGTTAATGGTGCTTGCTTTCTTATGTCACTCCCTCACGGGCAGTCCGTGTAGAATTATTTTCTCCTCCGTGTATGGAGATGACCTTCAGTCTGGGAATGAACAGGTAAAACTTACAGGATCCCTATTGCGTGTCTACTAGAGATCTTTACATCCCGCCTTCTAATACTTTTCGTCCTAATCTAATGCTCCCTTAGGCTGGCTCTGAGGATGGTCTGCGTATGATCAGGAAGGAGCAATTCTTGCAGTTGTCTTGTAGAGTACAAGCAGAGTATGGATTCAGAGAAGCTTGCAAGGAGCAAATTCCCAAACTGAAGGAGGAATATGTGAATGTGGGCGGAGCTCAAGAGTGAGTGGTGATACTTACCCAGTGACTTAATTAACACCACCCACAGATTATTAAACCTCAGGTGCCTCTCTGTCATTTATCCTTGCAAATTGCTGCAGTTTTTTTTCTATGATGCTATTTAATGTTTATGTTTCAGAGTGGCAGAGAAAGGTTTGTTTAGGTAAGCTTCACGTTATCTCAAGATTAGTTAGCTTAGGAAAATCTAATGCATCCAGGCTAGCAGCTGGAGACCCTTTTCCTGGTCCAAAGATGGTAGTCTGGTTTGCTAAAAAGGGGTAAGTCCTAGAGAGTGATATAGTGTGTTTGTTCTGATGCGGGGTTTGCTATAGGTGTGTGTACGTGTTAATATGCGAGATGGACGAGAATTGCATGCAAGCGGAATCTTTACTAGCAGTTATAGCAGACATGATTGAAAACCACGTCACATCTCAAGAGCAAGAGAATGCAGAGGTAAGTGAGTTTCTCTAATCATCTACTCAAATACAATGGCCACTCGAGAAAACAAGCCACATGTGTTAGGAAATTGCCAAATGACAATTCTGCAGCCTTTGCATGTGACTGCAGACTCAATTCAAACTTTGGAGCACAAGCTCACTGACGCACACCACTACTTTCATGCACACGTGTAACTTGAATGACAGTTGCTAATACAGTCAGTCACACAATGTAACTTCATACACACTTCAATAGTCACAGATCAGTTCTAGTTATTCTTGTTAGTTCAATTGCTGCATGAGCAGTATTGTGTTAGGCTTTACTAAGACTAAGCAGGACTTTTTATCATTTCACCTCTGTAATAGAAACTCCATGAATTTTAGTGCTTAGATTTAGTTATTGTAAGCAACTTATTCTTTGTCAATCAATAGGTCATGTTGAAGTCTGAGAAGATCTCCGTCATAGTGAGCCAGTTCCTGCCTTGTGGGCAACTCCTGTTCCTCAACCACAAAGTCCAAGCCCAACTTGAAAGACAAGTCGAAAAGCTACTCATGTCTAAATAGAATAATTCATGTGATCATCATTCACCCCACAACTTTCCTCCTCCGCCACCACCCTCTGATTAATGACTTAATTATCTTATGCAGGTTTTGTAATATTCATAATATTGTACTTGTTGCCGAATATTTGATTGTATGACTGTAACTATGGAGTAGCATGAGTTTTATCTTCTGTAGTTCTTCTCTTCCCTCTTGTTTTTGATTGCTAGACGTTCTTTAGCGTTAAAGTTCAAGATGGAGCAGATAGCTCGAAGTTGCTCCTCAGCATGGCTTTCAGTGAGCAAATGGAAGACAGCCTGCTTCAGAAATTGATGCTGCATGCCATCTATGGGGGAGGTGGGCGTAACAGGGGATAGTGGTGATGTGGGTGTGGCAGCACTGTGTTGTCTGAGCATCACCCTTGAGTTCTGTAGATCACTTTTCAGAGCCTCAATTTGCTGATCTTTCTCTTGGGAAAATATAATCTGTCTCTCCATTTCACTTGTTTTGGCCTGCTCTGCTGCCAGAGCTGCATACAAGTGTTCGTTTTCCAGCTGCTGCTCCTGAAGCTGTGTGTGTTTGTGTGTGGTAATAAACTGGTACTTTAATCTTCTCTGATTAGGCCTACCTTTCTCTGCCAATCCTGCAGTAGTACCTCTAATTGGGAGGTGTGGTTCTGGCTTTGGTCCAAAGCCTGGGCCAACCTGGTCTTGTTTGCCATCTCCCTAGCTGCCTGCTGTCGGTAACGATCCAATTCTCTCTTAAGAGTACTCAGTTCCTGGTCTCTGGCTGAAAGAAGTTGCCTAGTCTCCTGCAGAGCTCCCTCCAGATCGCTCACAGTTGCTCTAAGCATCTGCCCCACCCCTTCCCCTTCTTCTCCACTCTCCAGCTCTTCACTGTCTCCTTGTCTGCACTCACTCCCATCCTCACTACCTTTGGATTGCTCTACTTGCTGAGCTTCAGTATATTTGCTCCGGTTGGGAGAATGAGACGGCTCCTGAGCGGACTGATCAGCCAGCCCCTCCTCCCCTACAGAATTACCTAACCAAGTGTAAAGGAGAACTCTAAAAGCGGTTAAAAATAATACCTGTTATGGAATTTTCTGAAGACATGGGCGCTGCATGAAGATTCAAGAAACGCCTCTTCGAAGGAACTGTTGTAATCTAAGGTAGACATCACATTATGATTTTCATCTAGATACAATTAAACCGCATTAGGAAAGAATCGTCAATTAAATCGCCCAGATCGATTTGCTGCTTTATTCAAGTATAGTATACAGTATACACAACGAATACACGTATGAAAATGAAGTCTGTCTGGCATGGTAAGCACAATGAAACACAAAATTATTCTGCGTTTGAGTCGGAGAGTGCAGCTACTGCTGGAGAATGACTGATTGATAAAACTGACAAATGGATGAAGGATTCATGACAACTTTGCAATGATCTTGCTGGCTTCTCTAATGCCACTCAAGTATGCACCAGTCACAGTCTGTGGATGCTGCCGATTGGTGGCCTACACACACACACACACACACACACACAGATACTAGAGTGTCAGTGCAATAAAGAATAAAGTATGACATCACAAAACTTGCCTCTCCAGCAAAGAAAATTCTTTCTTCAATATCTTCAGCCATTGCATCGTAGTCTTCCCCTCCAGAACCCACGGCTGCATAAGAATACGACATCTGGGCAAACGGGTCAGCTCCCCAGCGACTGACCCGAGACCCGAGGGGAGCAGGAATAGTTTCTTTGGGAAACATTTTCCTCAGCACATCTACACATTTCTCAACTATTTCACTGTCGGACATTCTATCATACGGAACAAGTCCATCTCCAGATACAGTTGTAACTAAGATCCAGTGTGGAAGGGGCGGAGCTTTATTAAATGACTTTGGTTTAGAGTCCAGAGTCGAGGGCGAGGATAAAGTCATAGCATCCACGCAGGATTTGGGGGAGAGGTCATAAAAGACACCAAACATTCCACGTTGCTCCTTTGAGTTGGCGATGTGTCCAAAGAAGTCTGCATTGCCGACAATGTTCCGCCAGAATGGCTGAGGAAACAGGAGAGCTACCTGTGGACAGACACATGCCAACATAACCACTCAGTCAGTCAGTCAGGACCCAATGCAGGACCCAATGCATTAACACTCTGTCAGTCAGTCAGGACTCAATGCATTAATACAGTCAGGACCCAATGCATTAACACTCTGTCAGTCAGGACCCAATGCATTAACACAGTCAGGACCCAATGCATTAACACTCTGTCAGTCAGTCAGGACTCAATGCATTAATACAGTCAGGACCCAATTCATTAACACTCTGTCAGTCAGGACCCAATGCATTAACACTCTGTCAGTCAGGACCCAATGCATTAACACAGTCAGGACCCAATGCATTAACACAGTCAGGACCCAATGCATTAACACTCTGTCAGTCAGTCAGGACTCAATGCATTAATACAGTCAGGACCCAATGCATTAACACTCTGTCAGTCAGGACCCAATGCATTAACACTCTGTCAGTCAGTCAGGACCCAATGCATTAACACTCTGTCAGTCAGTCAGGACCCAATGCATAACTCTCAGTCAGTCAGTCAGGACCCAATGCATTAACACAGTCAGGACCCAATGCATTAACACAGTCAGGACCCAATGTGTTAACACAGTCAGGACTCAATGCAATAACACAGTCAGGACCCAATGCACAGTCAGAACCCAATGCATTAACACTCTGTCAAGTCAGGACTCAATGCATTAACACTCTGTCAGTCAGGACTCAATGCATTAACACAGTCAGGACCCAATGCATTAACACAGTCAGGACTCAATGCATTAACACAGTCAGGACCCAATGCATTAACACTCTGTCAGTCAGGACTCAATGCATTAACACAGTCAGGACTCAATGCATTAACACAGTCAGGACTCAATGCATTAACACAGTCAGGACCCAATGCCACTCAGTCAGTCAGGACTCAATGCATTAATACTTTGTCAGTCAGGACTCAATGCATTAACACAGTCAAGACCCAATGCATTAACACTCTGTCAGTCAGGACTCAATGCATTAACACAGTCAAGACCCAATGCATTAACACAGTCAGGACCCAATGCATTAACACAGTCAGGACCCAATGCATTAACACAGTCAGGACCCAATGCATTAACACTCTGTCAGTCAGGACCCAATGCATTAACACAGTCAGGACCCAATGCATTAGATCACTTACTACTGAAAGGGCTCAAGATTACAACTAAGATGAAAATTTGAAGGAACACTGAACCATTAGCTTAAGTGAAGAGAAATAGTCACTTGTTCCCAGATTAATCTTTTGAACTATAGCTGGCAGTTCAGACTACAACGACACCCAGGCCACATTGCATTTCAGGAAATGACACCTTACCACAACATACCTTCTCCACCAGACCAGCACCAATGTTCTCAATGGCTGCCTTCTTCTTAGCACTGAGAGAAGGAGAAAAGGCAACCATGTTAGCCTTCAACACAGCCAGGGGCACAGTGACTATCACCTACATACACACACACACACACACACACACACACACAACCGTCAGCTTTGAAGTCTTACATTAAGACAAGCTAGTACGCACTCTATCACTGATGTATTCATTGCGTCTGGTGTCAGTGACCTTGACGGCCATGGTGCCTTCTCCCTCCCGCTGGACTAGCTGCACATGTCTCACAACACTGTCTAACTTGATATCAAATCCTTCTGCAAGACGAGACAAGACTGACATGTAACCATCTGGAAGGAGGGCGTGACAGCCAGAAAACTGGGGGAAGTTGTCGTTGTGGTCCCAGTTAAAAGCAGACACCTGGCATGGTGAGGATAATGTCACAACAGGTTGGAGTACTAAAAGGAAAACTCAAGGGATAGATACCTTATCCAAGGATGCACCACATGCAAACTCAAGATTGCTGTAATGGAAATTCAAGAGTCTCTGTTCATCCTGCAAGTTGAGTGGACAGCATGAACATAAATTAAAGAAAATAATCAGATCAACATCACCCACCCACACACACCTCACTGTACACCCACACACACCTCACTGTACACACACACACACCTCACTGTACTCTTTAGAGCCACTATCTGGGTCTTCTTTCAAAATAAGCTGATGCAATTCATCCAATTTATCTGAAATAATAAAACCTGTCACACCTGCTTTGAAATAGTCTCCTGCCAACCACACCCCTTACACCTTGAGCTGTCCAGAAATGCCGCAAATTGTCCACCCCATCCCACGGTCCCATGGGATCATATGGGATTGTCCATCCTAACCCACAGCCCCATGGGACTTTCCACGGGATGTCCACCTGTGGGATGGACAGTAAGATATTCACGTGTCAGTGAGAGGGACAGGTGGACATTCTGTGGAATGTCCCACGATTCCATAGGACCGTGGGATGGGATGGACAGTAGGACACATGCATCTGTAGAGGGATCCCACGGTCCCATGGGTCTGCGAAATAGATTGCGTGTAACATTTGTAATGATAGTGAGTGGTTTTTATTAATATTTGTATCATTAACATACTTGTAACCTTGTCAGCAATTACCCTTTCTTGCGTATTAAACCTAGCATGACACCTCCTTCACTTCGCTCAGTTGGCTTGTCAAAGTGTGTCGTCGCGCCTTTGGCGCTCCGCTAATCGCGCGTGCGCTCTAGCTTGACTCTAAGTGTTCATTGTGACAATACTTTCATGGGATCGTGGAATGGAATGAACAGTGGGAGTATCTGTAAGAGGGACATGTGGACATCCCATGGAATGTCCCACTGTCCCATGGGATCGTGGGATGCGATGGACAATCCCACTGTCCCATGGGACCATGGGGATGGGATGGACAGTGGGACACACACACACATCTGTAGAGGGACAGGTGGACATCCCATGGAATGTCCCACTGTCCCATGGGACTGCGGGATGGGATGGACAATTTACGGAGTTTCTGGACATCTATGCCTCATTCTCACCTCCTAAAGGAACGTCATCTTCTGGCTGACATTTTCGCCACTCTGCCAGTTTGTCGAGAGCTGTATTAAAGTGCGCCTCAACCTTCCTGTCTAGCTCAGGGTCAGGCCGCCAGCCCTGCTCACTGATGAGCTCACACTTGTCCTCATTGGTGTGCTGGAGACTGAGTCCCAGTTGAGAGGCCAGCAGAGACAGAGGATTGTTCTTTATACCTGTGATGAACATAGCCCCCAGACCCACACATGGACCCAAACTGAAGTCATCTTTGACTCTGCCTCCAACGCGACCACTAGCTTCCAGCAGCTTCACCTTCACACACACAAACACTACTTGAACAATTGCACATACACAGCTTTCACCAATAACCATGCGTTTCACCACACACATTCACACCTCTTTAACACTCACACCTCTATCACATAGCATATTCACACCTTTATCACATAGCATATTCACACCTTTTACAAGGCACATGAACACCCTAACACCTTGTTACCACACACACCTCTTTACCACACACATTCACACCTCTTAACACTCACATTGCATATTCACACCATTAAAGGCACATGAACAACATTTACCACATTCACACTTCTTTACTACGTTCATTGTACATTTTATTATGCAGCTCACACCCGTACATAATGTAATTCTCTTAATCCATCACACACACACACACACACACACACACACACACACAATCTGACTACATACCTGGTATCCAAAGTTCCTCAAGTGATAAGCTGCTGCTAGCCCAGCAGTCCCTGCACCTATAATAATAACAGTTTCCCTAGTAGGAGGAGCCAAGGGAAAAGGGCGTGGCATGTTTTTAATGAAGCCTGTGTTGACATAGCCAGACTGAGTGAGATAGCGAAGGATGACTGGAATCTTCTGAGCACACCATAACCTCACCAGTCCTCGTAAACTCAAACTTTGAACACACTTCTCTGCTGACAAGTAATTCTAATGACAATAATACATACTCACACACATATCTACACAGTAAGTATTCACACATACAAACACACACCTTGTAGTTGAAGAACCACAACGCCAGGACGAGATTTCTCATGAGGCAGTAGAGCTCCATCTTGGTAGAACTCTGATTCTTAGACTGTGCTCCAGAACTGGTTCTGTGTCATACAATTACATGATATACATTGGTATATTGGTGGTATATTCATAGGATTCTATATTGCTGGGCTGTGTGCTGGGCTATATGCCACCACTGCATTATTAAAACCTCAGTAATAATACCAGTTCTGCTGTACCTACTTCCACAGACTAGATCTAGAGTATACCAGTAAATACATGAGGAAAAACATAACTTAGTCATGTTTTTCAAACTTGTTACCACATTCAAAATGACATTGTGCAAATGGGAATTAGGGAAGTCACTCATGCGACAGACAGCTGCTATTGCAGACCTCACTCCTTCACATGTTCTCAGCTGGTCTACACACCACACACACACACACACACACACCAGTTAAGCCCACAAGCAGCTATCAGAATTATTTTTTGCCTACAGATAATGCAATCCAGTGTTTAGACTCCCATCACTGGTCATGTATGTATGCAGAAACAGCAGAACTACACAAGTTCTCACCGAGTGTAATACTCCGGGAAAGCCTCTATTTCTTCAGGCTCCATGTTGTCTGGTGTGAAGGCTCTGGCCCGAGGTCCTTCTTGAGGATGGTTGAATGGATGTAGAGGATTCAACAACAGAGACTCTTGATCTACACAAAGGGACAATGAAAGATGAGCTCTAGCCATTGGTTATTACAATGTGAAGACTGAACTAGGAACAGCACTGGCCTTCATGATAAATGGTGTGGTGGGCACTAGTCAATACTGTATTTCTATACCTATTTTAGCCAGAGCACTGTTTTTGTCTTGCTGAGCCACCATCTTGCTGCGCTGCACTGTGGTAGGACTGATACCTACTCCACTGGGGACATACTCCAACAGAAGTGAAGCCAAGATCGAGAATCTCAGAAGAGGCGCATAACTCACTGTGTTAATCCAGTCAAGCTGGTTCACTAGCATCACTACCTACGCACACACACACACACACATCACCACAACCACCTTATGAATATAGAATATTCGATTCTAGCAGTTCACAAGGTCTTTTCACCCAGCCCCTGTGTTAAGGTCCACCATCCTACCCCTGTGTTAAGGTCTACCTTGCCCCTGTGTTAAGGTCTACCCTGCCCCTGTGCTAAGGTCCACCCTGCCCCTGTGTTAAGGTCCACCCTGCCCCTGTGTTAAGCTCCGCCCTGCCCCTGTGTTAAGGTCCACCCTGCCCCTGTGTTAAGGTCCACCATCCTACCCCTGTGTTAAGCTCCTCCCTGCCCCTGTGTTAAGCTCCGCCCTGTCCCTGTGTTAAACTCCGCCCTGCCCCTGTGTTAAGCTCCACCCTGCCCCTGTGTTAAGCTCCGCCCTGCCCCTGTGTTAAGGTCCACCCTGCCCCTGTGTTAAGGTCCACCCTGCCCCTGTGTTAAGCTCCACCCTGCCCCTGTGTTAAGGTCCACCCTGCCCCTGTGTTAAGCTCCACCCTGCCCCTGTGTTAAGCTCCACCCTGCCCCTGTGTTAAGCTCCGCCCTGCCCCTGTGTTAAGCTCCGCCCTGCCCCTGTGTTAAACTCCGCCCTGCCCCTGTGTTAAGCTCTGCCCTGCCCCGCCCCTATACTCTACCTCATCCTGTGGTATGTCGCAGCTACTACATTTAACAATATCCTGTCTGACGTGGTGCAGGTCAATAGTTGCAGGTAACTTCCGCCACTTTCTGCACTCGGGAACAGTACACTGCACCCACACAGGTAAGTACTGGTCTATCAGGAAGACTTTAGCTCCAGGGTTGGCCCTCTCTCCCATCTCCTGCTCCCACATCGCACTCCATTTCATGTACAGCTGATGGCCTGGTTTATTGCTAAAGATATACGCAAACACAGCAAGTGTGACATTATAAAACAACCTGAACAAAGTGAGTACGAGTGTGGTACTGTTACTTATTCCTTTCAACCGAGTGCTGCACTGTTTATAGACTTACATCCTATAGAAGTAATCAAAGCATTCATTACAGAAGTGTTGCCCAGCAGTGATGTGATACCAACGAGAAGTGTAGCCATTCTTTGCACATTTTTCAGAGGCTTGTACGAAACAGAATGGGGCGTGGTCACACAAACGTCTGTCACACTTCTTTAAATTGGGTATCTTCTGACCGGGTGCCGGACTTGATTGAGATTTCCTCTTGCGGGACTTGCCAGAATTCGAAGTTTCCATTCTCAGAGTCAAGTCACCTAAATATGTCACACAAAGATAAAAATTTGAAACCTTGAATATCGTCTCTTACGTCTCCTGGTTACACCCTTAAAAAGAAACACTAAAAGTAACAAGTCATACTCATGGCACACACCATATCCTCCTAACTTGACGCCATTTTTTTATTTGTATCCAGCTGATGTGGTGCACGTGAACTTCAAAATTATTATTAACGTTACAGTTACGATTAAATAGATCAATTTAAATCGCGAAATATCGGGTGTATATTTTCATTTACGGCACAACTAACTATACCGCAAAATTTCGCTCAAGCTTTACGAACCCCTTTACCGAGCTTCAAAAGATTCCACAAATTTATGGACCCTTTACCTATAATATTAGGCGCAATCTGCAATTTTCTAACCCTTCTCATTTAAAATAGAGCTACGTCCGATGATATAAGCGGAGTAGAATGCATAACATACCTTGCTGATGATGTGCGTCACCCCAGCCCCGCCCCCCTAGTCCGGCGCCGCCAGACCCTTTACCGACGCGCTACGTGAGTCTGGCTACGCCGGACTACCCCCCCCCCCCCCCCCCCCCCCCCTCCCACAGGTGGCGCTGGGGGGGCGGGGCTGGGAAGAAGACCCGTTCCAGCTGGGCGCGAATAAATTAATCAGGTGTCGTTGCGGTTGAAGGTTTCCGTCAGCTTCCTTTACGCTATTTACTATGGAGAGCCCTTTTGAACCCATCTTCTCTTATGTGTCTGACAACACAGGATTTGGAATTGATCAGGTAAATCTGTCTACTTAATTTTAGAGTTCATATGTAGTTTACATTTCATACTATGTCTACAAGCAGTGTAAGTTATATTGCTTAGGACAAGCAAAGTAACTCATTGAGGCTCATGTGAGAAATCACCTCGTTAGATTGTGCCCTAAAATCCCCCGCCCCCTTCCTACGCCACTGATATAGGGAACTTCAAGGGGAATGCAGTGCATTTTACAATAGCTTACAATACAATGGTAATGCTCCTCTCATCTGCAGCAAATGTTTAGTTTCACTAGAGAGTTGCATCGTAAGCCATACAAGGAAAAATGTCTCAAACTGAAGTTTGTATTTTGAAAGTTCTACTCTGACGCTTATCAAGCAATCGGTTATATAAAAAAAAATATTGAACATGTAAATATGGTTGGGATTTTATGTTGTTGTGATCTGTGTAATTTTAAGTGTAAAAATCCTGCAGTGTTTAAGTGTAACTAAACACGTGTGTATGTGTGTTTGTTCAGGTGCGGTATCTGTTGATGTTCGTTGTGAGTCTCCCTCTGGCTGTAATCTTTCGCTTGCTCTTGCCTCCTAACCTCATCTCTGTCACTGTTCGTTGTTTGTACTGCCTTGTGTGTGGTGTGAGTCTCACATTGGTGTGCTTTGGATGGAAGCAGACTGCCATTTTGTGTGGCATTGTAGTAGTTGCTTACCTCCTTCTAGTCATCCTCCCACCTAATGTTGTTCAGAGGTAATGTGTCTGCTCACTTCTGATGTGGTTAGCACAGATAGCTCTTCCTTTATTCCAGTTACTCTATGGTGTATGCCATGGGCAGTATATCAGCCTGCCACATTTATCGCATGTACACGGACTACGGTGGCTACCACCTAGACTTCACAGGGTACGATGTGGTACGCTTTATCTGAATGATTTGTTACTGTCATTGCAATGGTTGCAGACCTCTCATGGTGATGGTTCAGAGGATAACTTATGTTGCATTTGCTCTGCACGATGGTTAGTTCATAGTCGGGGTTAAGGCAACCCTGGGGGTGCCACAATCAGTGGCTTCACTTTACCCATTTATACAGTTGCGATGTTATTCTCCTTTAGGTAAAGGTCGGCCACTTTCTGATCTCAGTGAAGACCAGAAGCAGCAGAAAGTTGATCAGACTCCTCCTTTGCTTCATTACTTGGCCTACATGTTGAGTTTCAATTCCATTCTTGCAGGACCTTCCTGTACATTCAGACAGTATTTGGACTTCATAGATGGCTCCAATATGACCAAACCCAAGCACTCAGTAAGACTATGATTATCAAATGCTCGGTAGAGTTTAATACTACAATAATACATCCTCCCTAAACGGAAAGTTCGAATGTCAACATAATTTCATTCTCACAAACCTCTGTATGTGTATGTTGTCATCTCCTATATGTTGTCATCTCCCATATGATCCAGAAGATCTGGTACTAGGTCTTCAGTTTTCAGCTTTTATTATTGGTATAAAACTTGTGTGGCCTGACACAGGTCCTACATTGGGAGATGTCAAAGGATAGAGTTTATAATAGTGACTACTGATATTTAGTAACTTTTTTATTCTGCAGGTGGGCACGGCAGAAAAGCCATCAGTGTTGGTAAGTTTGCTAATTACTGGCATACTAAGGTACCTTAACAGTATGTGAATGGTTATTGTTGTGTTCTGTAGTGGCCGACTTTGAATAAGCTTTTTTGTGCACTATTCTTTCTCGGTCTGTACGTGGTGTTAAATGGATACATTAGTAATGAAACTGTGTTAGGTAAGGATTGGCCTAACTTGTACACACCCACTGACGGAGAGCATTTTTTATCTTCGTTACTTAGAGCCGCAATTCCAGCTGCCAGTTCGTTTGATGGTAAATGCAACCAACAGCTTCCGAATTCGGTGTGGCTTCTACTTCATCTGGCTCATTTCTGAGAGCATTTGTAACTGTTCTGGTTTGGGTTTCTCTGGCTATGACAAGAATGGGCAGCCCAAGTGGGACTTGGTGAGCAACCTGATCATCTGGGACATTGAGTTTGGCACAAGCATCCGTGCTATCGTCAATGGATGGAATGCCCTAACTTCACAGTGGCTCAGAAGGTCAGATATGGGCAGCTGTATTTGTGTGTACGTTATGGTGGGGGAAGAATGATACTCTGTTTTTATTTTTAACTTTTTTTTGATAATTATATTACCTTCCCCACAAATTGATAAGCTTGAGAAATTATAACTTAAAGTTGTTTTGTTTGTAGTCAGTCGGGCATCTCTGTCTTTAGTGGTGTTGATATTTCCCCACTTCAGCAACTGCAATATATTTATAAATTCTTTTATATTGCAGTTTGTAATAGCTCAATTACTTGTGACAATTTCTGTAAATCTCAGCTTTGCCAGAAAAGGTCTATCCACCTACTCATTTAATTAGTTGTTTCCTGATGGAGGTGCCTGTGTCGAAGGATGGAGATCACTGTGTTGTAAATGTGTGTGTGTGTGTGTGTGTGTTAGATGTGTGTACGAGAGGTCCACCTTCATCAATCCTACTCTCGCTAGCTTCACTCTGTCTGCTATGTGGCATGGCTTCTACCCGGGCTACTACTTTAACTTCATCTTCTTTGCTGTGACCATCATGGCTGCTCGCAAGGTGAGGTTCACCGACACAATTACGTGTAATTGTGACCTGCCTGCCCACTTGTCATGACTTGTATTGTGGTGTAGATAAGGAATCTATTACACAGTCACTTTCAGGAAGGGCCGCTTGTGAAAACCAGCTATGACATTGTGACTTGGCTCACTTCAGTTCTGTTCAGGGAGGTGGGAGTCCTCTGTCAGGAGTTGATGTTCCTGGACAGATCTCTGTTGTACTGGAGGTGAGATAGAGATGTGCATGTGGTCACTATGTATGTATGCGTGTGCATGTGGTCACTATGTATGTATGCGTGTGCATGTTCTCTATTTAGCTACTACTATTACGTCCCTCCTCTTCTGTCGTTGTTGGTGGCATTCATGCCCTGGGGAAACAAGTCTCGCAAGGGTGGAAAGAGTAAAAGAAACCCTGAAGTCACAGAAAAAGTCGAAAAACTTAAAGAGACTTAATTTTTTATTTCTGTCCATTCAGTATTGGGCATCTGTAGATTACAATGCATCAGTATTATTGCAATGCATCAGCATTATTGCAATGCATTGGTATTAGGTTGCAGCTTACAGTGGTGGGCATTACTCGATACCTCAACACTAGGGTCCCAAAGTACTCATACTCAGTCCAATGGCGGTATCGAGTTTAAATGATACCAAGTAGTCTCCGCCTACCAATTAGTAACTGCTTACCATCTCTTACAATGGAGATGGGTGTGGGGAGCAGTGTGGTCATGAACTTGTATTCATTAGGGCTGTAGACCTGATTTTCAGTGGAGGTGCACCCCTGAGTTAATAAGCTCTAATACTCTTCAATATAAGAGTAGGAGTGTTGTCTAAGCCAAGGGCTGCATTCATACAATAGAACAACAGGAAAGTCTCCCCCCCTGTTACGGTCGAAATGAAATTGCTGGTACTGTAATGCCAAATTGGACTGAAATTGGGTGCTAAAAACTGACCACAATTGGCTGCTGAGGCGGACTAAATATGGCTGCCAAATTTAGTCCCACCTAGCCCTGGCGGAAAAAAATCAATTGTGTGATTAACTGGAGGTGGTGAGTTGTATCAGTATAGTTATATGTTAAGACTGCTCTTTAGTACTTCTTGTTGATGAGTTTACCTTTCAAATTCCCATTCTCATAAATACCTATAATAGTATATTCAATAGCTTCAAGACTTCATCATAGTTGCATATATTTGACTACCTTGAACAATGCAGCAGCTACATTTTCAAAATATTTACGTTTCATAGGAATTTCCTCAACAAAATTTGTGAAATAATCAGTTATAGTCAGGATGTATCTGTTTCCTTGATGTGATGCAGGAGAGATGGGCCAATGAAGTCAATACCAATGTGGTGCTATGGTGACACAACTGGTACTGGATGGAACTCTGGAGTATATTGGCTTAATTTGCCATGGCATAGATCACAATTACTAGCCTGGATATATCACAATTAAAAAATAACAACACTCTTTGTCATCAGTTGACCACACTCACTTCTGTATGAGTTTATTTATTTGCTTACCAATTTATTAACATCATTGACCATTCCCTGCCACATAAACCACTCACTAACTCTTGATAAAGTCCTTTTCATGCCTAAATGTCCCGAAAGGGATCACTGTGGCATGATGCTAGAATTCAGGTCTCATCCAAATCAGTAATGTAACGAACCTAAGTTATGAAAGTCATTATGAAGTTGGCTCCTTTTTTAATAGTAACATTTAACTGAAACAGTAACATTTTTAACTAAAGCTTCTTTTTTTTTTTTTTTTTAATGTTCTGAACTGCCCTTTGGTTAATCAGGTCTCAATAATTATAAACTTTAGATGATGTATTTTGGTGTGGAAAAACATATAGCTATATCTCCAACAAACATTCCTGTTAGAAACTCTGGAACCCAGTTATCTAAAAAGCTAGTACATCGCTATCTATTGCAAATTTATACAATTGTAAATATTCTTTGAAACTTGTAAATGCCTTCATGTATATCCAAACTGAAGCATCTCCCTTTTAATTCCCGTATAATCTAGTCATCATCCAATAATGCTATTAGTGTGGTTTGGTTGAGAGATTCCAGTACTAAAAAGTATCTTAAATGCTTAGTTTTAGTGTTTTTTTCCCTTGAAGATTATTAGCTAATATTTCTGAGTAGTTTTAGTTATACTATCAATTGACTGTAGTTTTGGTTTATTTGTGTTATCTCAAATTTTTAACAATAAGACTCAGTAAAAAACAACAAAAGTACGTCCTTATCGGTGTCAATATCAACCACAGGATTGGAATCCGCCAAAGCCTCTACAATTCAAATTTTGATTTAATTCGAGCGCACCCGGGCTGACGGCCCACAGAGCATGCTCTTGCCACGAAAGCGGACCTTGCCATGAAAGCGGACCTTGCAATACCATGGACAAAACTGAGGATACTTAGAAGGTTAAGTACGCAATTCTAAATTAATACCTGTGATTATTGTTGACCAATTAAATAGGTGGTTCAAGTCGCTGAATGTTTCCATAGCAAGTGAGCGGCAGCAACGGAAAATGGCCAAAGGAATAGTGGGAGACAATTTGAGAGCCGAGCGTGCTCCATTTACCGTTTCCAATGACGCTGAGGAGATCCGGGAGGTCCCATTTGTTATCGGCCCAACCTAATAGCGGCAATAGCTGATATGATGGCTAAGCACAAGTATAATAATATATAAATTGAATTTATAACCTGTAATTAAGATTGTATGAATTACATATCATAGATCTGAACGTGGCTTGACATGGCATAAAGGCGGTCTTCCTCCCAATGAGCTGTGGTTCAAGTTGGGCGGGGACAAGGGACATGGAAGTTTTAAGTTGACCCTTCAACTTGTCAACACTCATCACCCAAACTCCGTGAAAGAGACAGTCCTCCTTTCCGTATTCAAGTGACTCGACTACTAATTTGCATATGGCCCTAGAAATGTACCAGATGCACATAAAAGAAGCTCAAGGGATGCAAATCAAGTAAATTAAAAAAACAAAAACAAAAACAAAAAACATATGTACACACATACGATAAATTAAAAATCTTCATTTGTAGCGAGTTCACAGTGAGACTTTGGATTATGAGTTCCTGTGCAGGATGTACGGACTCGGTGGAGCAAGTGGTATGGAACTTCATCCTGTAGTAGTTATAATATTTGAAAAATGTTTTAGTCATAGGACGACATAACTGCTTATGGTGTCACATAACTAGTGGATAACTGCACAAACCCTCTAGCAAAGAGAGGATCCATCACACCACGGACATTGCTAACTCTCATGAATGACCACGATCACTTCATGACACACGGCAATGGTGATATTCGTGTGGCCAAGCTGTACAACAATGTTATAGGCAGTGTGATTTTTGAAATTCCACTAGACAATGTGAGCCCTTAATATTTTTAAATTGTTAAATACCTTTGGTTTCATAAATAGGTGTATCCCCGGACTTCACCTGTCCCTTGGCATTTATAACCGCCTTTGGTTTCTCCTGGAAGAGCAGTGCAAGGATCTTGACTTCACCATGGCAACTTTAAGTGCTGGGCCAGCCAGTTCTTTGACCGATCCAGTATCCTGTGCAGACTGGAAGAGACTATCTGCTCTAAAGTTAGAGTTGTAAACCAACATCAATTATGTCCACCTGATATCTGAGCTACACACTTACGCCACTCTGACTTCAGAAAACTTGGGAAGCCAGGTTTTTTGCATTTGCGGCAGAGAGAAATACTACACAGCAAATAATCAGTGACATAGTATGTATGTTTTTGTTTTTTCATCATTTTTATGAAATGTTAATTTTGCAGAAATCTCAAATTGCCAGTCTTGAGGGGAAATTGAGAAAATCCTTCAACTTTTCCAAACAGGGGTCATTTTTGCCATTTTTGGAGAAGTGCTTACAGAGCCTGAACGTGAAACGGCAAGCATATCAGGGCGGCACTTTTGTAGGCAACCATGTGCACAAGCTATTGAAGGTATAATAATAATACATAATTATAACAATGGCACAACAGTAATAATAACAACAATAACGAATAAAAATTAGACTAAATAAATTTTATTCCTTTAGTCCAATAGTATTGCCTCACTATGTGATGGCATCGAGATGATAGGGAAAGAACATCCACCAATGGAAGCTCGTGCCACGAATGTTGCTAGTACCTTCACAAGAGCATTTACGTTGTTCGGCAACTGTCACAGAGGGTACAACTCTTCTCGCAACTTCAAGGACAGTGACATAGAACAGCTGGGTAATAAAAATAATTGTATTTCTTTCCATTTTTAAAGGACTTCTGTATATAGAAAAAAACATCAAAGATTTCATGAAGTTTTATCGGGACAACTTTCCCAAAGCTTCTATTCTTCCCAAAATGCATATCTTGGAGTACCATGGATGAGAAGATGGAGAATGGGTTTGGGTATTATGGGCGAGCAGAGTCAATACATGCTCATTTGATGAGACTGGAACGAACATATTCATACATTTTCAAGGAGCAGGCCCTCGAGTCTGACCCTTCACTAACAACTTTAAGGCCTTCTCCAAAGAAAAGGAAGAGAGTCAAACTGATTCAGAGTCTGAAAACTAGAGAACATTTATTATTTAAATTCTGTACTTTCTTCAATGCCAAAGTGTACCATAAAAAAACAGCTGAATCTCAATAATAATAAAAAAAGGAATCACAGGGTAGTATCTTACCTTGTGTTTAATAGAGTAACACTTCAACTTGGTCCTTCTAATTTCTGCTGCAAAACTTCCTGAAGCCTGGGAGCCTCACGCTAACCTAGCCCTTCCTTTTGGATAATTAGAGTGCAAAGTTTAAATAGACTGCGATATTGGCACAGTCTCTATTGCTCTAGGATGATAGTTGCTACGGAAATAGAACGAGAAATTTTTTTGGGGGGTGTGACTAAGTGCTAACCGGACGAAAACTCCCGTGCCGGCGGCCGGACCGTATTTGGCGGGGGACCGTATTTGGCGGTGGACCAAATTTCGCATGACGACAGTACTTGCACCCGAATAATTTGGTACGAAGCGTATAATTGTCCCTTTACCTAATACAGTCGAAGGTATTTGAAGAGGGGGAGGTCCTGTTTGTGGTGGATTTAGAGAGAAACGAGAAAACAAAGTTAGCAATTGTTGCATTCAATGCTAAATAATTATTATGCTACCCAGAGTGGGTTTAGTTGGTACCCAAGAGCAAGTTGGTTTACTCGCTCCAGTTTTAATATCGCTGAACTTCAAAATAACTGCGCTCTACTGCAAGAGCGGTGAATTCAGAGACAGCTTAGCGACTAAGTACAATATTCCGTACGCTGCTAAGGACTTTAAAGACCTCTTGTTTCGTGTAGATGTAGACCTCGTATATGTGGCGACAGAGCCGGGGAGGCAAGCTGAAGTTGCCGTTAAGGCCCTAACATCGGGTAAGCATTGTATTTGCCAGAAGCCACCAACACTCAGTCAAGCTGAAGCTCGAAAGATGGTGGGTTTGTCGCAGTACTACAACAAGCTACTCAGTATGGTAGACAGCCACCTTCGGTTCCTTCCTGCAGTTCAGAAATTAAAAAAGCTGCTTAATGAAGGCTATTGTGGGGAGCTATTGGCAATGGAGGCTCATATAAAGATGAGCTCTCTTATCCAAGATGAACCTTACAGCTGGAAGTGTGAATCCTCCATGGGAGGCGGAGCTCTTAATATTATCGGAGCACACCTCATTGACCTTGTGACTTTCTTGAGTGGACAGCATGCAGTGAAGGCTCATGCAACATTAAATACCTTCACCCCAACCACCAGTACTATCCGAGGATATAGAACTGTCACCAGTGATGATTTCTGTGGGTTTCACTTGCGATATGATGGAGGTCTGTTCAGTACGGTCACTATCAACACACATGGGACCGGCCAGTACGACTTTCTGTTTTCTGTGACAGGAACACAAGGAACCTTATCTATCCATGGTCTGGATCTGGTGGGGTCACAGACTGGCAAGAACCAGGAGGAAGTGTTTCACAAGCAGGTTGAGCCTAATTTGGAACAGTATGGAATGAAAGTTTGCACAAAGTATCCAAAAACACAACTTTCACAGTTGGTTTTGGGTTACTGTGAAATGCTGGAAGCTTTGAAGAAATATTTTAAGCACTGCTCGCATCTGGGAAGTGGTAGTTCTACCTTGTCTTGTGAGGCACCATTGAACGCTGCTACATTTGAAGATGGTCTGTACACACGCACGGTCTTGGACACTCTACATACATCTCATTCATCAGGCAGGTGGCTGGACGTACCCAAAGCCACAGATGTTGATCCCTCTAATCCTTTTTGGACCAGCTCCAGCACTTCACAACTCCAGCATTCCATGACTAGCAGGTCCTCTCCTAAAGCTACCAGACCAGTGTATGTGTGAGGGTACGCCACCGCAAGACTCTCACTCATTCACTTCAAAATAATAGCATAAATCATTTTTAATTCCAGCCTCACATCTCTGGTTTATTCAGTTTTTGACATTTGTAACGTTTCCTATTCTCCATTTTACCTTCCCCCCCCCCCTCCCCCCCCCCCCCCCCCCCCCCCCCCCCCCCCCCCCCCCCGGAAATGTTTAGTACTAATAATTCGGTTGTGGCCATTTTTTGATGTGATGTGGTGAAAGTTGCGTTCTTGGCGCGGTCTAGTTTTGCGGAAATGTTAGGACCTAGCGGTTTTATATTGCTGGTGCTGGTTTTCGAGTTAAGGCAGTTAGCTAAGGGGTAAGTGATGTGGCGGAGTAACTGGCCCCGTTGCGGATTTTTCGAGTGCGTTATAATCAGCTTGATCTGCCTGTCAGGTTAGTGTATTCATAAGGCGTAGCGACCTAAATCCAGCGAGATACACAATTAATTTATATGCATTTTTTCCTCTGAAGTATTGAGTGATGGAGCGCGAAGAACCGGTGAGGAAATCGACAGTTTGACGAGCAAGTCAAGGAGGAGGAGGCCATTGGACTCTCCTCAATTCTACAGAAACGATCTGAAGGAGAAAGGATTCGAGCAATTGGACAAGCAGTGTGGAGTAGTACAAATTTACAGGCGAACAGTTCCAACTGGTTACACCAATGAGACTATCACTCCATTGGCTACACAAGATGGTGATTGGATAGAAGCTGAAGACTGTGCGAATCTGTGTTGTGGCAGAGGGTCTTCAATATGTCAATATGCGTGGCTCTTTGATGGAAAATGCTATGCAGTTAGTTGCACGGCGGATAACAAGATAAACTGTCTGCCGATGAGTGTGAGCATCCGCTCTGATTCAGTTTATATTGATCTAGGATTTCGTTGGCCCGTTCAAGATGCAGGTTCTGATGTGAATGTCGACCCGGATGGTGGCAATCGAGGCACTATTACAGGTATGAAAAGTACTATGAGTCAGACCCTTTACCAACTGGAAGGTGAAGGGAGGTGTCTGGTCACCATGCATACAGTTCTTGTGTAAATCTGCCAAATGGGCATGGTCTATGGAAGCTCAGTTTGAAAACAATCTTCCTTCCACAAATTCCATGTGGCTAACAGTGTTAATTATTGTCCATTTATTTTACGTCATTACTACCAATTGACCTTCACGGAAAACCGGATTGAAGTGATATGTGATTATCACTGCGAGTCACTTTGTACTTAGTAGTAACATAGTTGCATGTGTTAGACTAGCTATATACAAACCACACCCACTCATAAGTCATGATACAAGGAAAATGGAATGATTAGTTACCAGATCCTTTCCCCATGGTAGCGGTTGGGTAAAGGGTCTTATAGTAAAATCTATCCTGTTACATAGACTGGCTTAAGCTTTTGCGTATGTTGTATTAGCTAAGCGCAGCAACCAGACTGAGCTGATGATGCTATTAATTAGCATTGACCTGGACTAGCCTAGAGCTGTAGTTGGAAGCTATCAGAGGTTTCGCCAAGCTGTAAGATACTATTGTTGCTTTGCCTACTAGCTATGGCGGGTCCACTGCACATGCATGCTACTGTACTGTATGTCCAGCTTTCTGTGCAGTTTCTTCCTCCTCCACTTCTCTGCAGCAGATGTAACAGAAGTTTTACATTTTTCCATTGCAATCTAGTTGAATGCTGAGTTGAACACTTCACACTTCATCTCAGCGATTTACACCCACTCTAATTGAACACAGTGAAGCGCTTGCGGACTAAGTAAAGCAAAGTGCTCTCAGTCTATCAGACCCTTTACCCACATAGTGATTGAGTAGAGGGTCTGGCTACGTGAGACTCCACTCACACTATATCCACTCACACTATATCCACTCACAATTTGCTATGTTACCATATGGCTATCTATCAGACTTCAAGCTATCAAACTTTACCTCTGGCTACTACAACTTTAGTTCTTGCTTTGAAGACATGTTTCCTTCAATTAGTAATGGAATGTTTTCCTCCAACTGGAAAGATTTGAGGCGTGATTTATTAAGTGTTTCCTATATTTCCTGTATGTGACCTCTTCAGTTTATGAAACATGTGAACTAAGCATTGTGACGAGTTCTCATTTAGCATATGTCAGCCAAGAATGGTTAGATTGTAGCTGTGTGTGTGTGCATGTGTGTGTGTGTGTGCGTGCTGCTTTGCTGTTGGGATTGTATGAGCTAGTTGATAGGTGTGATGCTCACTGCAAAGATGCTTGATAAAGTCAAACCTCTGAAAAGTATATTTTACAGCTCAAAACACGAGTGACTGATTGGCTGCTTGTTCATATCGTGCAGTGTATTGAGGATGAGTTGTCATTATGATCTGAACATAACAGGACAGAGTTAGTTTAGTAGTCTCTGCACACATGTAAAGTGTAATATGATGGAAGGATCAGGTAACTAAAATAGTCTCCACAAGGCGACCATTTCATGGAGCATGTGACGGACATTGTGGCTGTATGAATTACACTGAACTCAATGCTTTAGTACAAGCATTAGCTGCAGTAGCCCATCCAATGGTTCTACACTATCATACTATCATCTCTCAGCTTCACCTCCAACAAGGATTTCTTCATGAATGCTTATAATCTAAGAATGGAAGAGCACGCACAAGGCCTACACAAGACCCTCAGGGCTGGAAATGCTTGATTGTTGGAATTTCTTTAAGAATTAATATATAGCAGACGTCCAATTAATGTACTAAAGGTCCAGATGAACTTCTGTGTTAGATGCTGGGAGTCAGTTGTGATGGTTGCTTGTCAGTCCAGTAGGCCTGCCATGCACTCCGTGCCACCTGGTGTTCTGGTACTGAATCCTTACAGCTAGCACATGTCGTGTCTGGAACTGGTCTGGTAATGAAGTGGCTCTGAAGTGTTTCTCTGACAGTTTGGATTAGTGGGATTTAGTTTAGCCTTGATCCTTGTTAACAGAAGACATTTTGTTAGAAGCTCTGGAGTTTCTTTTCTCTCTGAACAATGTTGCTCATTTCAAACTTCTATTCAAAGTTATGTCTTTGTCTTATTGTGGAAGTTGCAGACGACCTGTTCATGATCAGAATAATGCGTTGGTCATTCCACCGCAGTAGGATTACTGTCTGGTTGATGCAGTGTTGATGTGAGGATGTAGCATTCACTCTGTTCACTAGAAGGATCTGATGTGCTGACTCAGTCCTTCACCTTACCCTATAAGACACTACACTCAACTGCAAACAAGACATTCCAATCAGTGGGTCCTTATGCTGTATGCCATCTATCGTGGTCTTTATTCAATAGATCTCAATCAGTGGGTCCTTATGCTGTATGCCATCTATCGTGGTCTTTATTCAATAGATCTCAATACATCACTTTCAATTGTAAGATTGTGAGGTTTATAGTAAGTTCCTGTAAGGTTTGTCTCAGGAACCAGCAAAGCCACCAGTAGCCGAGTGTTATAGCTGTGAGGTAATGTCTATCCTTACCAGTGGAATGCTAAGCAGTGGCGTGGGGGAGGGAGGGAGGGAGGGAGGGAGGACTCTCTGGGGGCTGGAGCCCCCCCTCCCACCCATAATTTTTTTTGGCATATTTTTCGCATAAACCACAAAACACATGCCCTTGGAGCCCATCTATGCCTAAACATCTCCTACACTACCTCAAAGTGTGCAGATGAGAGAATGCTGGTGTGTGTGTGTGTGAGAGAGAGAGAGGTGTGCTAACCTTAACCATTCCTCTCAGATAAGATATCAAAGTGTCTTTGTTGTTGTTTGTGTTCATATTGAGTAATTTCAATTTCAACACGTGTGGTGTGTAATCTGACATCTGTGCTCTCAGGATTTGCTACTGGCACGCCATCTTTACCTCACCACAGCACTCTCATTCCACCTACTGCTGAACAGCCAACAACTTCATCTGCCACTCCCTCACACTCTCCTCCTCCGCCTACAACCAACGGTATGGTTGGCCATTCTTTAATTGACTTGCTAAATTGTAAATATCTGTTTCCTCCTCTCCATCTTCACTCTTTCTTATTCAACCTTTATTCCTTCCTTCTTCTCGCCACCTTCCTCTATATATTCTCACGCAATGACAAATGTTGCTTGTTACATTGTGTTAAACATTTCTTTGTAGTTTTGAAAGTGTCCTTTGAAGGTATTCGAGAGCTGACTCTTCCTGAAAACTCCACCCACCTCACCGCTATTCTTCAGCCAGCTCCTGCTTCTGTCCGCGATTACAACTACCAGTGGAAGAAGTTGGATGGACCAGCTCAAGGAAGTATACCCAGAAACCTGAGAGAAAGGGACATACAGCTGAAGAATGTAAGATAATGGTGGTGGCCAGATCCACAGTTCCCACGGCTACCATTCTTTCACACAGCTGCTTTAACCTTTTATGACTGTTGACTGTAGTCTGTGCTCATTTTATAGATTACATAATGTGTGTATGTGTGTGTTTGTATAGTTGGCTGCAGGCATGTATGTACTGAGGTTCACAGTGACCAATAAGGAAGGGGTGGAGCTTGGCATGGCAACGGTACATGTGACAGTACATCCTGCATTCCTGAGAGCTCCTCCAGTTCCCGTCATCAGACCAGAGCAGCACTTACAGGTGAGAATAGCTGAGCCAATGGCATGCTTCTGGGGCTTACTGACGTGTGTGTATATGTGTGTGTGTGTGTATGTGTGTGTGTGTGTGATAGTTGACTCTACCCACAGACTCAGCAGTGTTTGATGCCTCAGGCAGCCACGATGGGCGTGGCTCCTCGCAGAACCTTCAATACCACTGGGAGGAGATGAAGGATGATCATCAAGGTCCACCAGTGGCATCGCGTGATTCTCCCATACTCCAGCTACATGGACTCCAGGAAGGAGAGTACAAGTTTGAGTGAGTGCTCACAAGTATGACCATCCTTACCCACTGGCTATAGTTACTATTCTCACACGTCTATAGATATGTTCTCTTCTGTGTTCGAGTAGCCATAGCTTCCAGCATGACTAGTATCCAATGGCAACAACCACATGTACCTGTTTTGAGCGTATATATATTTTTCTTTTGAGTACATAGTGCAATTCAGTACCACTTATCGTTTAGTGTTTGTATACATTGAGTTGTGTGTGTGTGTGTGTGTAGACTGACTGTTACTAGTGAAGAAGGACTGAACAGTACTGCCTATGCTACCATCACTGTCCTGCCCCGCCCCTACTACCCACCTCTAGTAGTAGCTAAGGGAGACTTGGTCATACATCTACCCAAAGACACCTTCACCATCGATGGCAGCGATAGCCAGGGATACGACAAGGTACGTGTTCTCACTGACATGAGCATGTGATGATGATCTGTGGGCGTGTGACTGGGCAGGGTCCACTGCAGTACAGCTGGGACAGCGTACTGAAGGCAGGTCCACTGGACATGACTGGCACATCCCAACCCGTCCTGCATGTCTCTCACATCACTGTCATCGGTGATTACACATTCACACTCACCATAACGGATTCTCGCGGACAGTCTGGTAAGACCAGCGTGTCTGTGGTTGTTTTGCCAGAGAGGAACAGTCCACCCGTCGCTGTGCCTGGTCCCAACCTCACTGTCCACTATCCTGCCACCTCTGCTGTTTGCAACGGATCTGCTAGCTACGATGACTACAAAATCATTGATTGGCAGTGGACTCAAGTCAGGTGGGTGGGGCTTGATCAAGGGGCTCGTGCACATAAATACATCCACTGGCGTATATCACAACCTTTCACAGACCTCGTACAGTGATGTTGGGTAGTATTATGAAGCTAATAGTGAGATATTGCTGCATCATGTAGCTGAGCTGGCAAATCTGACTCGAGTATTTATTCATAGCTGGTCACATGTGTTTAATAGGAAGTGTCTATACTCGTCTAGCAATACTTCCAGGAAGTAATTAACTCACTCGTGTGTTCCAATATAGTGATCATGTCTGCATTCACTGTCACATGCACTGCCACACCCACTGCCATGTGCATTACATTCAGTATTATTCAGATTTGTGGATAAGACACTGCATCGGATCTTATATCTTTACATTTAGTAGCGTCCACACATAGTGAAATGTGGCCTGCTCTTAATTATGTTCAGATTTAGTATATTTTACAATGTCATCAAACCACTTTGTGTGACAATAGAAACTATAGTATTATATGAAATAGTAACTCTTGTGAGTCTTCTACTCTACCATGAAGGAAGTAATGTCACACTACCAATGGTTCCTTCACTAGTTTATAATTCAATCTGCTCAAATTTCTCCTGAATTACATACAGCGTTTTGTATTTTGCAGTGGTCCTAGTGGTGTCCAGTTGGTAGGGGATGACACTCCTGTCCTCCGGGTGGAAGGTTTGCACATAGATGAGTTTGTAGGCTCGCCTACCACTTACCAATTCCAGCTCCTTGTTGTGGACTATCAGAATATCAGCAACACCGCCAATGTCACCATCACTTACTTCAAGAGTAAGTTGTGTGGAGAAAGCATGTCTAGTTTACCTGTGAACTTGATACAGTGTGTCACTATGGAGATGCCATCGACTTGTCCTATTGCATGAAATTGAATTCTCAGTAATTGTTAGCTAGGCTGACTGGCTTACCATCACTGAGCTATTCAATACTACACTAATGAATCACCAAAGGTGCGAACCCTCAGCGCTGCTATACACAAGCTATTACAGAGTCATCTCAGACCAAAAGAATAATTAAGCTAGTACCTACAAAGCTTCATGTTTTCTCAAAAATCAGCTGTTCCCTCCCTAGGTCCTGCTGTGCTGCTTGTAGCACTGGCTGGTCTGATGTAGGTATTGTTACTGTCCCTCTCTAGGTCCTGCTGTGCTGCTTGTGGCACTGGCTGGTCTGATGTAGGTATTGTTACTGTCCCTCCCTAGGTCCTGCTGTGCTGCTTGTGGCACTGGCTGGTCTGATGTAGGTATTGTTACTGTCCCTCTCTAGGTCCTGCTGTGCTGCTTGTGGCACTGGCTGGTCTGATGTAGGTATTGTTACTGTCCCTCCCTAGGTCCTGCTGTGCTGCTTGTGGCACTGGCTGGTCTGATGTAGGTATTGTTACTGTCCCTCTCTAGGTCCTGCTGTGCTGCTTGTGGCACTGGCTGGTCTGATGTAGGTATTGTTACTGTCCCTCCCTAGGTCCTGCTGTGCTGCTTGTGGCACTGGCTGGTCTGATGTAGGTATTGTTACTGTCCCTCCCTAGGTCCTGCTGTGCTGCTTGTGGCACTGGCTGGTCTGATGTAGGTATTGTTACTGTCCCTCTCTAGGTCCTGCTGTGCTGCTTGTGGCACTGGCTGGTCTGATGTAGGTATTGTTACTGTCCCTCCCTAGGTCCTGCTGTGCTGCTTGTGGCACTGGCTGGTCTGATGTAGGTATTGTTACTGTCCCTCCCTAGGTCCTGCTGTGCTGCTTGTGGCACTGGCTGGTCTGATGTAGGTATTGTTACTGTCCCTCTCTAGGTCCTGCTGTGCTGCTTGTGGCACTGGCTGGTCTGATGTAGGTATTGCTACTGTCCCTCTCTAGGTCCTGCTGTGCTGCTTGTGGCACTGGCTGGTTTGATGTAGGTATTGTTACTGTCCCTCCCTAGGTCCTGCTGTGCTGCTTGTGGCACTGGCTGGTCTGATGTAGGTATTGTTACTGTCCCTCTCTAGGTCCTGCTGTGCTGCTTGTGGCACTGGCTGGTCTGATGTAGGTACTGTTACTGTCCCTCCCTAGGTCCTGCTGTGCTGCTTGTGGCACTGGCTGGTCTGATGTAGGTATTGTTACTGTCCCTCCCTAGGTCCTGCTGTGCTGCCTGTAGCATTGGCTGGATCTGATGTGGGTATTGTTCTGCCTCGAGACACAGTGATTCTGTACGGGAACAACAGCCATGATGACTTCGGCATCGTCTCCTTCCACTGGGTCAGGTCCCAGGATAGTCCAGCAGCTGGCGTGAGTACTCAGTTCATCCAATATATAAACACCATATACACTGCACCAAAACATACCAAGGTGATGAAATCTTATTGTAAGAGAGGCCATTTTTGGAAATGAATTCTAATTCAGAAATTTTATGTGGGTGCAAAGTGTTCCTGGTAAAGGGTTGTATGTGTGAAGTGTTCCTGGTAAAGGGTTATATGTGCGAAGTTTTCCTGAAGGGGGTGTATGTGTGAAGTGTTCCTGGTAAAGGGTTGTTGTGTGAAGTGTTCTTGGTAAAGGGTTGTTGTGTGAAGTGTTCTTGGTAAAGGGTTGTATGATTGTATGATGATACAGGTGATGATGGAGAACTCTGACACTGCTGGCATCCTGGTGGTATCTGGGCTGGTAGAGGGCGTGTACAACTTCACACTTACAGTGACCAATCGCAACAATCTGTCAGCCACAGATACAGTCATGGTCACTGTATTTCCATCACCTATGTTACGCTATATGCTACAATTAGTGTTGGAAGTTGATCGCGTGGCGAGTAACTCTACCAACTCTTTCACAGTGACAGACAAGGTGTGTGTGTTTGCATTTGTGTGTGTATGTGTGTTTGTTTGTGTGTATTTGCTGTATAGTAATGATTCTATATTGCTATGTAGCATCAACTGGAGCGAGTCCTAGGTCTTATGTTGAATGACATTAGTGGAGATTACGATGTCATAATCGTGAAGGTCCAGCCTCGCAACGACTTACAGCAGCTGATAGACTTCTATGCCAAGACCCACTCCAGTGCTGTCCCTCTCAATGCCACCATGGCTTACCTCAAGCTGACCAGCAAGGGACCCAACTTCCATTACCCGGAGTCTGACTTCATCTTCGTGAAGTTTGAGATGAGAGGTAATTAATGAACACAGCATCAACTGATGGTATCCAGTGGAAGGTCCTCAATTACTACAAATAAAATAATATAATTTAATAGATTAAATATTTACAAGATCAAATGTATTTTTACACAGGTTGTCACAAATATGAATTTTTCACTAGTAGTTTTAGCTGGTGTGTGTGTGTGTGTTAGTATGCGAACTACCATGTTCTGGTCATGGACTCTGCAACCAGAAGACCCACACGTGCCAGTGTTCAAGGTTCTGGATGGAGAACCCTATTAAGGCCAACGTTGGCATTCAGGAAACCAACTGTGGTGAGTGAGTCTTTATAAGGAGGGGGAGCCTCCACTGCATCGAGTGGGTGTCCATTGATTTTAGGTGAAAATTTACATTCACACAATCACCACCTGCCCCTCTCCCCTACTAATACACCCACTCTCAACAAACCAACAAAAATCTTCTTTTAAATATTTTTTTTTAATCTGGATTTTTTTTCCTCTGCTAATTTATCACTTCACTAAAAAATTCTACGGATGAAGAATTTTAGCAGAACCCCTAAACACTATGGATGCAGAATAACTAGACAATTTGGTTGCCAGCTGCATGGTTGTCAAGTGGTTATTAGTGCTTGCGATATGATTTTTAATTTAGCTATACTGTAAAAAATATCTTTTGTCCGTGATCACCCGCCAAACATGCCCTTTACACTCCCAACTGTCTCATTTCAAGTTCTACTTGAGGTTGGGAGGCCAGGATAATGCAGTGTTTCAAAGTTTGGCAAAGGATCATCACTCGCCATAACATACTTTACCACACTCTTCTCCTGGAGTCTTCCAAGTGCTGGTCTAGTCCGTTGCAGAGAATCACTCCTAATTCTCTTTGCCACTGGTGCAGAGAGTCCTACTGTCCCATGCTCAGTTTGATCTGTAGTTGTAGAGATTGTAGTGCAAGTGGTCTTCTTCCCCCAGCATCAGAGCAATGACACTGGACAGCCACAACACGCAACAGCTGAGGTGGTGTAATGGCTTTCAGTGCAGATGTACTGCAACTACATATGCCTACTCCAAAACAAGTATTAGGGTGAAAGGTCGCCTATACTAAGAATTGAGGTAGAATGTGAAAAAGTTGAGCTATTTTTCACATTAGCTCGAGGGGGAGGAGTTGAAATGTGTGGTGACGGTATAAAACTATTTTGTGTGGAATTGATTTTCGCCAATTAAAAAGCAATTGATTTCCCTAATGTTGTATGAAGTCACATTGATTATTGGTGTGTGTGTGTGTGTGTGTGTGTGTGTGTGTGTGTAGATTGGAGCATCTTCTATGTGATCCTAGTGGCACTGGTAGTGAGTGCGGTGCTGTTCCTGGTGTTCTGGCTGACCTGTTGGTGCTGCTTGAGGAAGTATGTCACATGAGCTAATAGTGTACATGCATCATTTGTATTGTGGGTGTGGCTACATGAGCTAGCTAGTAGTGAGTGAGTGTTAGTAAGATGTAGTTTAGAGGAAGTTATACTTCTAAAATATAATTTGAGAGTTGTCTGTCCAGCAGCACTGACCATTGACCCATTAGGAAAACTCATTAAATCTCCCACCAAAGTTTTTGAAACTTTCTCTGGATGTGGATCATCTAGCCTTTGTAGTGGTCATACCCAATGACAAGGTGTATGGACATTTAACTTTCAAGCATCTTTTCTCTCTCGCTCTCCCTTCCCCTTTCCACCCAGGAAATCTCTCATTTCTGATGGACATTTAACTTTGAAGGTAACTACTGTATTGTGTTTCTTATTTTTCTTCCCGACAGGCGCAGATTGTCACGGAGCAAGAGGCGTGTGCGCTATGCTATTCTGGATCGCAAGCACTTGGATGAAGGACAGGAGATGCTGCCTCAGAGTCTGAAGAGAGGCATTCAGCAAAACAGCCTCATGCTGACAGAGTCAGAGACAGAAGAGGAGCTTCTGTTTGAGTCTAAGGCTTCCAGGAGAGAGAATGGATCCAGTGGAGTGCAGCCAGTGGTTAGGTCTGGCCATTACAGTCGCTCTCCCAGTCAATCCAGAGCTCCCCCTACACCATCTTGATCCTTCCCATTGGCTGGCTGCCTGCAAGACAAAGACATTGGTATCTTCATTACATCTGAAAACTGCAAACTTTTTCAATCCAGATTTACATTATTTTCACTGACGCATGCTTGTTGTACTGCCTGATCTTCAGGTAACAATTAACTAAATAAAACAACAGATAAAATTGTAACTAAAAAAAAAAAAAAAAATGCGTGCCATTTCTGTGAGTAGGTTGTGGGTAAGCAATAGCAGGCTGGTTTGGCGATCGATGGCTTCCGCTGCAAGTGCTGGAGAAGAGGAGCTGCTAGTGCTAGTAGAAGACAGAGGTCCTGTGCGACTCATTACTATCAACAGACCTCGCGCACGCAATGCAGTCAACCCCGCCACTGCTAAAGAACTGTACACAAAGTTCACAGAATTTGAAAGTGAGAGCAACGCTCGTGTGGCCGTCCTGCATGGAATTGGAGGAACATTCTGCGCAGGATACGACCTCAAAGACTTAGCTGCAAGAGAGCCCGATTCCTTACCTAGAGATATCGACCCAGCTCCTCCTTTGGTACATTTCCATCCTTATTAGTGTTAGTTCGATAACTCTCTATACAATTTTTACACACACTGCATGCATGGCCTGGGGGTGTAGGGGATCAGTCATATGATGTTGTCCAAGCCAGTGCTTGCTGCTGTGGATGGCTATGCAGTGGCTGGTGGACTAGAATTAGCCCTTCTGTGCGACCTCAGAGTTATGGAAGAAGATGCAATAATGGGTGTGTTCTGTCGAAGGTTTGGTACGTGTCTTATCTTGGTTGAGTTGACTTGTGATGAGTGATCATCCCACAGGAGTGCCTCTGTTAGATGGAGGTACAGTGCGTCTACCTGCCCTCATTGGCCTTTCTCGGGCATTGGACCTCATCTTGACAGGTAGACCTGTTGGTGCTCAGGAAGCTCTCTCTATGGGTAAGGCATCATCAATACATAAGTCTCAAAGTTAACTAATTGCAAATGCTGAACAGGTCTGGCCAATAGAGTTGTAGGTAAAGGTGAAGTCCTGGAGGAAACTGTCAAGCTAGCAGAATACATTGCCAGCTTCCCTCAAGAGTGTCTCCTAGCTGACAGGGCATCTGCTATCAGGAACAGCTTTGGGTCCTGTGACTCTTACATGCAGGCCCTCAAGGAAGAACTGTCCACTGGCATCCATGTTGTACCCAAGGAGAGCATTGCTGGGGCTAGAAGGTTCAGTGAAGGAGTTGGCAGACATGGAAGACTCTGAGGACCAGTTTATAACTCAGCTATGTTGTAGTGACTATCTAGTTCTATCTTAAGACTGCAAATTTAGAGGAAATGACTTCATTCAATTTTTATTTGTATAATGCATTAACTCATTTAGTCATCAAATAGTCCAAAGCCCATGTCTTCATCAGACTCCTCACTCTCCTCCTTAGCAGCTTCTTTCTTCTCTTCCTTGGCATCAGCAGTAGCTGCAGAAGACTCAGTGGGAGCAGCTGCAGCAAAAGCTGAAGGATCAGCCACAAATGCCTTAGCCTACAGAAAAGAGAGAGAAAGCAAGTCAGCTTTGTAAATAAGTTGCAAACAAGTTAGCTCTAGACAGCCTCATAGTAGGTAAGGTGGACACGTCACAGGTTCCCTCCTGACACCAAGTGATAATCCCAGGCTGCCCAATAGCTCAACTCAAACTAAACTTACCTGCTCTGCCTCTTTGAATTCAATATCTGTAGCAACAGCTACTGCCATCAGATTCTATACAAACATCCAACTCGTGAACTTCATCACCATCTTCAACACGGACTCCCTTACCTTGAAGCCATTGACCAAGGAATGCGGGACAGATGCCTCTGTGGGGTATCCGATGGCCAGGGACACAGCAGCAACGTTAGCTACACACTATGTTAGACAATGGTGGTCACCACTAGCAACATGTCCGTTACCATAGCAACTTACAGAAATAAACCTCTTGAGCAAGTCTTCCTCAGTAATGTCCAAGACACTTGGAGAAAACAGAGAACCACTATCGTACACTAAGGACAATTTAAAAAACATATAAATGGCAAAATTTGAAAGCGGGGTGGGGTGGGAGACTTGAACGTGTACCTTGTATGACTTTGAGACCATAAGAGAAAGGGAATATCTTCAACATCTGCAACAAGGCTGCTTCAGAAAACCCCACTTTCTCTTCTTTCTTGACCAAATGCACATCACTGAGAATTTCAATGGACCCTTTGGAGATCTTAGTAGCAATGGACAAGGCTTGGAAGAAAGAAGTCTTCTCTGGTCCAAGACCTGTGTTCTGAGGAGGGACGAACACATCGATGGGAGCGATGGCTCCGGCCTTTGCTGGAGCTTGCACCTGTCAACCAGAACACATCATGATAGCAAGTGTAGGTCCTCCCTCCCTCACCTGCACGACTCACCTTGTTGGCTAAGATCAAATCTCTAACATCAGTTAGCTCTTCGGAAGTGAAGACAAACCCCACGTTGCCCTTGATCTGAGGAAGGAGGACCTCAAGCTGTGGGTTCTGGTCCAGGTGCCCACGAATAGCCTTCCTCATGGTGGTGTTCTTCCCCATGATCAGCACTCCATGGCCGCGCAGTGACGAGCGGATCTGTTGCATCTGCTTAGACCCGACATTGTCCACATTCACGATAAAGAGGCGACTGTACTCGTCCAGCAAGGACTACAAGAAATGCCACAACTATAAATTACAAGTGGCCTCCATTGCAGCCCAACATGTAACACTGTAACTAGCTGTTATCAGAAGGAAGGCAGCTTGGGTGCTATCAGCATCATAACTCAGATATTGCAGAAGCATCCAATTTTCACATCACTTAACAGCAACTTCTCTCTCAATAAATTTACTTATTTCTTACCAATAATTTTGTGAAGTAGTTGGCTTTCCAAGTCGTTCTGTCTTCCCTACCCATCTTGTGGTGAAGCAAGGATTGCCTTTCTTAAGGTTTAAAAACTTGGCTGCCACAGATAAATACAACAATGGCATGATTGAAAAGGATCTTCACCTTAGCTTTCTTTACTTACCGACCACGACTCAAAAAGCAAGTTAATGCTTCCACGTGATGATGTAACGACACATACCAAACCGCGAAGCGTGGTGTAGCCACTTTTTTTCCCCCAATCCCCCAGACTTGGTAAAGGGTTTCGCTATGGCTTTGGGTAACCTTTTTCAGAAACTTGTACACGCGGAGGTGGGGCACAAGCTCGTTTGCATAGCCTTTGCCACATTCTTAAAATGGCGACTACTGGAGCTCCTAAACTTCTCTCTGCCGTTCGGTGCTTTGGAGGTTATCAGAAAGTATATGAACATCAGAGCAATACTCTAAAATGCTCCATGAAGTTTGCAGTTTTCCTTCCCTCCAAATCGGAGTCCTGCAAGGTTCCAGTTCTCTATTGGCTCTCTGGGTTGACTTGCACTGAGCAGAATTTTATTACGAAGGCTGGTGCGCAGAGGTATGCAGAGGAGTACGGCATTGCCTTGGTTGCCCCTGACACCAGCCCCAGGGGCTGCAATATAGAAGGAGAGGAGGATTCCTGGGATTTTGGCACTGGTGCAGGTTTCTATGTGAATGCAACTCAAGAGAAATGGAAGACTAACTATAACATGTTCTCTTACGTTATCGAAGAGCTCCCTGCTATCGTCAATGCCAACTTTCCCATCCAATCAGAGAAGCAGGCGATATTTGGTCACAGTATGGGGGGACACGGTGCTCTCATTTGTGCTCTAAAGAATCCCGGCCACTTCAAGTCAGTGTCTGCATTTGCACCAATCTGCAACCCAATGAACTGCCCATGGGGAGAGAAAGCTTTCTCTGGCTACCTTGGGAGTGATCGGGTCACCTGGAAGAATTGGGATGCTTGTGAGCTGGTGAAGCAATATAGTGGTCCGCCATTACCACATATCCTGATCGATCAAGGCAAGGACGACTCTTTCTTCACTCAGAAACAACTACTTCCAGAGAACTTTGTGGAGGCTTGTCGTGAAGTGGGCATGCAAGTGATCCTGCGTCTCCAGGAAGGCTATGACCACAGCTACTACTTCATATCATCATTTATTGGTGATCACATCAAACATCATGCTAACATTTTAAACACATAAATGAACACATCACAGTAGTAATTGTGGGGCCTGAATATGAATGAATGATTGAATGAATGAAGTTTGTATTGTAGTGATAGACATATATCAGCTCACAGAAGAGAGCCAGAATTCTGCTTCTTGGAGGTTGTGAGTGTAGGAGTTTTGGAAATGTCTAGACTGAGGAGAATGACAGACAAAGTCTATCTGGTCCATTGACCTGGGGACATCCTCCTCTGGACCTGAACAAGAATCAATACCACACTTTAGTCAGTAGATTGCTGAGGACTTCAATTGGGTTTGTGTGAGTGAATGCATGCATGTCTACCCAGGAGAAAGCAGCTGCTATAATCACCCTCGTGTATAAAACCCACTGTAATGTGCTAGCTCCATCTTTACTATTAATCATCCACTATGAACTATAGTGCCAATATGCACATTCCACTAATCCCAAACAACATGCATGTCAGACCTCCAGCATAATATATTTACATGGAATGAAAGGAGAGCTAATAAATAGATGGATGGACCGTCTCATCAAATGCAATACATTTTGATGCACAGTCTACACGTAGTTTATAGCTAGAGGAAAGGAATGCCTACATGTTTGATGATACCTTACCTAATATAAAAAGCGCTGGATCAAAGTGATTAGGGTTTGGCACAGTGGGGAGGAGCCACGTGAGGATGGTGAACTTGTTGGCATACTGATCACACATGAAACCACGCAAAATAGCATAGTACACACCTCCATCTTTATCAAGCAAAGATACAATATCACCTATTTCATATTGGACACCCTGCATAACACAAATATCACACTGCATTACACTGATAACACAAATGTCACACTGCATTACACTGATAACACAAATGTCACACTGCATTACACTGATAACACAAATGTCACACTGCATTACACTGATAACACAAATGTCACACTGCATTACTGTTATACTGACATTACAATGTGTTTAATACATCAATCACACTTAGTACAATCAAATCTTACATAGAAGACATTTAAAGAACAGATACACTCTCCAGAGGAGACTAATCTCACACCAGAGCTTGGGTAAGCGTGGTCCATTGTTTATTTGCCTAATAAGAGGATTCAACACTTGGCATGACAGAAGGAGTGGCTAGTAAAAATCATTTAATATACAGTCAGAGAACTGTACATGGGTTAAGTGTAAAAAGTCGTCAAAACCATAGTAACTGTTCGCCGCAGGTTTTTGTGACGTGAAAAACACGAGTATTTTCTAGGCATTATCACACAACTCCAAATGAAGACTTGCTTGTACTGTAGTATCACAAGGAACTAGGGCAAGCCAAAAAAGCTGTGCTTTTAAAAGAAAGGAACCGCTCGTGCGTTTAAAGGGCACATGTACAATCCATAACATCGAACATATACCCAATTTTCAATTGTTCACTAATAATAGCATAAAAAAACTAAAGAACGAGAAAAATTTGCTATTATAATAATAGCATCTCACTCGCTTCGCTCGATAATAATGAGCTAAAACTAATACCAAGTGTTGTCCAGTAACGCTGTCGATTGTCCCATGGGCCAATACAAAAGTCCCATGGGATGTCCCATCAAAATTTTGGAATTTATTAAAGTTGTAACTTTCACTGCAGAGAACCCCTCCTTGTGGCTGAATAGTCGTGCTAGCCTTTTGTGTCTGTAGTCACATGACTGGTACATCCAAAATGGGGCGCTTTGTCCCCCATAACCCCCTTGATGCTCGGGGGGCTACACCCCTGCACCTCCCTAGATGCTGTCACAAATACATGTTTTTGGCTGTTTTGGGTTCACCCATATAAGTGGGTGGGGCCTCTTAGGAATACCCATGGACAGTTGACGGCTAAGCTGGACAACTTTGGAGTAAGTCACTGTGCCAATCAACATAAGGGTCATATAATTACTCTGAAGTGATGTACTCACTTGATGCTCCAAGGAGGAACAAGTCAGGATGTAAGGCTGGCTCTCTGGTGCTGGCATGGGCTGGCCTTGCCTCAGAGCTCGTCTACTGACAGAGCTACACGGACTGGGAGGACCTCCTGAACTGGGTGCAGTCACTGTCTCTGCTCTGCTGGATGGACTGTGTTGCTTGCTCAAATCATTCAATGCAAGTTTAGTCTTATCCTTGGCCAACTGATCGTCCATGCCAACTGTATCTTCTACTTCCTCAAAGCACCCATTACCACTCTCAGTCTTTGCCAAATCTTCCTTTTGCTGCAGTTGCTTGGCCTTGGCTCTTTCATGAGACCTAGTAGACCGCCTGGTTGCTATGCCAGTGGAACTATCAGAAGAAGACGAGGAGGAAGAAGAGACTTGGTGAGATGATTTTGAAGTTTTATTCTGTTTTCCAGTAAAAGTTGTAGAATCAGAGGTAGAATTAGAAGATGCTTTAATAGCTGCTTTTTCAGCAGCATGACAGTCTAAACATATTACTGCACCTCTCTGGTCCCTTTGCCAGATCATACTGGACGTTCCCTTACACCTAGCACACACCGGGTCATTCGTAGATACACTCATTTCTGCATTCTCTCTATCTTTACTTTTGTCTCCTGGTTCCCACCTCTTGCCACCATTAGACGTCATCTTGACCACACCCACGTACAGTTGAACGCGGTAATGAGAAGTTGTTGCTATTCACTGGCCACACAGGGACCATTTCGTATCGCTTCCTTCTAGCCCTGAAATGGCCAGCAACCTGAACGACCCGTCGAGTAGAACTGGAGAAGGCTCTCCCACGCCTGAGTCCCGGCTCTTTAAAGTCGAAGACCACTGCTCGGAGTCTTTTACTGTTATGAACCAACTCAGAAAAGAAAGTCAGCTCTGTGACGTCACCTTCAAAGTTGGCTCGGAGACATTTCTTGCCCATAGAGTTGTGGTGGCTAGTATGAGTCCCTATCTCAGAGCCATGTTCACTTGTGGTATGAAGGAGAGTTCCCAAGAGGAGATAGAGTTAAGGGATATTGACCCTCAAGCCATGGCTTCCCTCATAACCTATGCCTACACTGGAGAAGTCCTGGTCACTATCGACAATGTACAAGACCTGCTGCCGGCTGCTGGAATTCTTCAGCTCAAGGACTTGAAAGAGGCTTGCTGTTCTTTTCTGAGTGACCACATGGACAGTTCGAACTGCCTGGGCATCAAACAGTTTGCCGACCTTCACTCGTGCCCGGAACTGCTGAAGAAAGCCAACCGGTTTATACTCCGTAGGTTTATGGACATCACGATGCACGAGGAGTTCTTACAGCTACCCGAATCAGTTCTCAAAGAACTCCTGGATAGCAACCATCTTCATGTGGACAATGAACAGCAAGTATACCGAGCATTTTCAGCTTGGGTCAATCACGACCTGAAAAACAGAGCTCCGTCGGCCTTTAACCTGTTGGACTCCATCAGAGTAGCGCTCATTCCACATGAATTCTGGATGCAAGCGTTTCAACAGGAGCCTCTGTTCCAGAGGAGCCAGGCTTGCTATGCATTCCTCAAGGGCTATCTGATGGGATCACGTAGGGAAGTCATGGATCGCTGCCCGCGTGCTCCTGTTAAGGCTATTTACACTGTGGGAGGAAGGACCAGCCAGCAGTGCTTGGCTACAGCAGAGAGATTCATGGCAGAGGATAATCGTTGGGAAGAGTTGCCTCCCATGCGGCAGTTGCGGACTGCTGTGGCTGCTGGGGCAGTGAATGGGAAGCTGTACGCAGTGGGAGGAGAATGTGAGACCAGGCTGTCCAGGGAAGGCACTCAGTACCTGGCATCAGTGGAGCAGTATGACCCCATCCACAACGTGTGGAAGAGTGTAGCCGATATGAGACAGCCGCGGTCGTTCACTGCTGTGTGTTCTATGAATGGTGAGTATTGGGGGAGGGGCTGGCCGATACAGACCGTACGGTGTTGAAATATCACCAGGATGTCACAGGGGATTAGCCGGGGATTGTTATGGCTTTTTTTTTTAATTATTTATTTGTTTATTGATTTACTTTTAAAGGAAGGATGGTATAGTGTCAAGTTTTGTGGACTTTAATGATGGGATAGGAAGAAGTGAAGCTGGCTAAATGTGAGGGAGAGAGAGTTTGTGTGTGTGTGTGTGTGTGTGTGTGTGTGTGTGTGTGTGAGCGGTCAGGAAGAAAGGACATGTTTCTGTGCACATTACAGCGAGAGAGTTTGAAAGGGAATTGTTTTGGTGCGTGTTTATCTATCACATGCCGTAAGATGTGGCAATCAGTGAGTGAATGGGAGCTAGTGAAGTGGAAACATCCCTTCTTCTCTGAGGAGGAGGAGGAAGACTCACTCACTGACAGATGTGCTGGCTACATTAGTTCTATTACACACATGCCCACACACACACACACACACACACACACACACACACACACACACACACACACACACACCAGGTGCTAGCTACAAGCCAGAGCCAATAGCCTGTGATAAAGCATGCAAACAGTTCTTGTTATGTTGGGGAGTGGCACTTGCATGTACTACTATTATCACTTGGCTTTGGAAAGGTGGGAGAGAGCACTAGTTTCACTTTCATTACTTGGAATACATGCAGTACACCCTGGACCACTGCCTGTCAGAGTGCAGGCACACACACACACACACACACACACCACCTTCTCTCTGGTCGCATTATGTTTTACACACACACACACACACACACACTGTAAAACAATACACATGTGTGATTAAGTGCATAGTGGAATAGATTTTCAGAGAGCTTTCTTGAAACTTTGGCAACGTGTGTCCTTTTCTTCTTGCATTAGTTGTCATAACACCATTAGTGAGTTTGATGGTTGCTGTCCAATATGTGTATATTTTACATATGCTATAGGGGGAGGCCACAGCTCATTGCTATGTGTTGTGCATGTGTAGGTAAACTATACGCCCTAGGGGGAGAGACCACAGCTCATTGTTACAAATCTGTGGAGGAGTACAATCCAGTGACTAATGAGTGGGCATTCCTACCGGACATGCACACGGCCAGGTCTGGTGCTGGTTGCTGTTCTATGGAGGGACTCATCTATGTGGTGGGCGGTCAGGATCGTACTGTTCACCACTCCTCCATGGAGTGCTACCATCCCTTGGAGAAAGTCTGGAAGATTTGCCCGTCCATGCGCATTGCTCGGTCGGGCGTCGCCGCTGTTGTGTTCCGGAAGCATCTCTACGTGATTGGAGGGCGTGACCGACATCGCCAAGTCTACCATGACATCGTGGAAAGATTCTCTCCTGAAGACAACACTTGGGAGAACTTCCACCGCCTCATTCATTTGAGGGCATGGCCCTCGGCCTGTGTGTTCCGGGGGCAGCTGTATGTGATGGGAGGCTATGATGGGCAGCAGAGATTGAAGAGTGTAGAACGATTTGATGTTGAAGACAAGAAGTGGAAAAAAGTAGCCGACATGAATGAGTTTCGTGCTGGGTGTGGCTCTGCTGTATTATAGATGAGCTGAGCAGCAGTGACCAGATTCATCTGTATACCTGGCTGGTCAGACTTGGCCACATCATGTGACTGTCATGTGGTCCTATCATTGCACTACATCCACTCGGCTAGAAATTATTGCAGAAATCATCAGCAACAAATGCTTAAGGCAAACAGGATGTCATATGTAATTTATATTAATAAATAATTTTTCAATTGGAACATATAAAATGTATTGGCTGGTGATTACTAGCACGTGCAAGCAGCCAGAGCAGCTGCATAGCAGTGCTGGTGATATGGTGTAAAAATTAGGGAGGGGTCAATTGTTGCTTCTAGAAATGCCAGTCAGGGAAGGCTACTGTCACAACTTCAGCCTGTCTGCTTCAGAAAGGTCTGGATGCCATACATCGATCGTCATATAGACAGCTGGCTCCTCCCCATCATACCACACCTCTTTTTCAAACGATTCATCCAGAATGCCAATCTGCTTGTTACCTAGCAACCTAAACAATAAACAACAACTGTAACTGTATACTCGCAATATTCTTTCTAACCAGGAAGGGGGAAAAGGAGTGAGAATAAGAATTTGTGTAGGAAATAATGAATACAGAACTCCTACAAAACCTGAAGCAACAAGTAAATAACCTCTGAAAGCAGCCACTCTCTATCAGAGGCAAAACATCTGTCCCAAGTGTGGCAGTGCTTGAAAAGATGATGAATATTCTGTCCTGCACATTATGTGCGAGAAGGACCAAGTCATACATTTCAGCTCTTTACTAGTATAAATGTGTTATAGGAGTTCCTTTGAATTTGACAGGTTTGAGGCCTCAAGAGTGGAGGTGTTAACAGTGAATGGCATAAACATAGACAGAGTTGTTGTGTGTTTATAACCTCTTATTAGTTAGCTAAGTTATAATCTACTTTATTAGGTAAGGGACGGCAATTTCCAGGAATAATAACACACCTAGTGGTACAAGAGTCTTGTGTCTTGCATCAACTCACTTGATTTCCTCTGCCACTCTGAATCTGATGCCACTCTGAGAGTCCACATGGAGACCCACTAACACCTGGAGCTTAGTATTGGTGAGCCCAACATGTGCCCCAATGTGGGTGTGGCTAGGGAGGGAGGAGAACTTAACAGTACAATGTTTGCATTTAGCTGCTTCAGGAAATGTCTCCAGCAGAGCACACGTGCGCGCAGCTCTGGCACAGTTCTTCACGTTCTTCTTGCCCCGCGTGTAGAGCACAAAGTGTGGAGAAGACGTTCCTGCCTCAGTAAACACCAGCTTGTCCTTGTCAAACAGACCACGTGCCTCACTGTAGATAGATAAAGATGGAGTTACAAAGAGACAGAGGCACCCATGGCAACTAAGTAAAAGGCAAAGAGATACCACTTCAGTTGATTCAAGTTTTTATAGTCGTTCACGCTCCTGACTGTGTTTACTATGCTTGGATAAGTCAGACCTGATAGTCTGGTGGGAGGGGCCTGTTACCGATAGGTACGCTTTATCTTATAGAAAGATACCTTTGTATTGAATGGCAATTTTAGAGAGAATGCTTTAACCCCACCCCTGCCTCTGCTTATAAGGATTGAGGTACACAAGTATATGTGTAGGTCCTTGGACGAGATGAATATTTAGACATGCCTCAATCCTTATGCCTGTGGACAACTGAAAGCAAAATAAGACACAAGTGCTTTCTCTTTCTTTCTGTCTCACTCTCAATTTTATCATCTCTCTCTCAAAATCATATCTAATTTTCCTGTAAAGATTTCATTTACTCCTCTTCTCCATTCTCTCACTCCCCCCCCCCCCCCCCCCCCCCCCCCCCCCCCCCCCCCGCCAAAGCATCCACCTGGTGATGACGTCCATCTTCTTTTCAATGCGAGTGAGATCATTGAAGTAGCCCATCTTGTCAGCTGACCACCACGGTAAAGCTGTCAGACCTTTCTCCATCATCAATGGACGCTGCCAGATTGATGGGAACACGCCCTCCTTCACTGCTTCCCCATATATCACCTGAGCCTACAACACACACACAAACACTTGGCTCCACAAGTTATCTATCTCAAGAGCTGGTGACCATTTAACCGCCCAATCTTGAGTGCATCTGCAGAACCAACTTAAAAGCCCACGCCTCCCTCTCAAAACCCTTGTTCTCTGCACCACCTTTAGACTCAGCTAACTTCCTGTTCGCTCCAGGCATGCTAACTCAACTCACTTCCTGTGACCTGTTGAGTTTGACCAGTGCCTCCCCAGCGTAGTTGTAGAACTTGCCGTCACTTCTGACCTCCAAGTCTTTCCTTATGCCTTCCATCAGCAGAGGCAGAGCCTTCTCGTACTGCTTCTCAGAGGAGTAGATGGCTCCAAGCTGAGCACTGGCGTAGTAGTTAGTCTCAGACTGCTTCAGTAATTTCTTGAACAAGTTTTTAGCCTTTCTTTTCTTGCCTGTGGTGAGATAGAGAATTCCAAGTTGATTGGAGTAGACATCGCTGTCAGGTTTGAGTGCTACCAGTTTCTCCATGCCTTCCACCGCCAGCTCATAGTCACCTCTTCTCTGGGCCTTATCTGACATGGCTGCAAGTGCCGGTACTTTGATCAGCTCTGACGCCACGATGTTATTTCCTGCCATCTTGAAAAAGCTGATGGCAGAATCCATCAGCTTGTTGCTTCTCTTCTGCTCGGCCAGATAAGCTAGTGTTATCCCTTTACCAAACTGAGCCCGAGGGCTCTGCGGAAATTGTTTCAAGATGGCATTGAATCTTTCGAGTGCCTCGTCGTATTTCTTGTCTACAATGAGATTGTCTCCAGTGATGATGTCTAGCGCATGTGGACGATCCACATCACTAGCCGGTATGGGTTGCCGGAGTAACCTATTCTTCAGTTTTTCAAATTTTTTCATTCCCTCAGTCTTTGGCTTGTCACCACCATTGGGATTTCCCTTTGGTTTCTTCTCTTTTCCTTTCACCGGACTTTTCTTTGCCTTGGCTGTATTTTGCTTTGAAAGCTTATCCTTTGTTAAAGGCTTATCTTTAGCTGAAGGCTTCTTCTTAACTGAAGGCTTATCCTTAGGGGAAGGTGTACTTTTATTTGGTGGAGTTCTTTTATTAGTCTTAGCTGGAGTGTTGCCTAAGTGATCCGTGGTGTAGTAGAAATAGAAGGCCAGAGCTGCCAAGACAAGCACCACCACAACTATTGCCCATCTCAGTCGCCTCTGAAGTCTGTCCTCCTCCTGCACCTTCAATTTTTTGGCTTGTCTGCCTGCAAGCATACAATAATATATTATTGACCTGCTAGCTAGAAACAAGCTAGTTCACTCACTCTGAACGGCGGCTGACGCCTTGCTCGCTCCGTTAATCTGTCCATTCTTCTCCTCCTGCACCGGTTTACTAGCAGCTACTCGTTGAGTTGCCATTATTGTCAACTGAGGTGGTGTGAACGAACCCTTAACATCCGGTAAACGTGGTTTAGCAGCCCAGCCCTCCTTTTCTGCTAGCTAAGGGCTGAGTCTGATGGCCCCTCGGCGCTCGCTGATGGGGGGATACGGTTTTAACCCCGGAAGTTTGACTATACCTTACCGGATATCTGCCAGGACTTTTGGGACTTCCAAACGAAGCAAATTCTATTGGCGATACTTACCGGTCACGTTTACTAAGAGGAATGGACATCTCATCAGCCATTGCGGATTTTCCTGAGGATTTTGGGTCAGCGGATAATAATGTGGACTCTGAAGATGAAGAAAATGAAACAGAAGCGACTAGAGCAATGGTTGCTATGCAAAATAAAAAGAAAAAGAAGTCTGGTGGATTTCAATGCATGGGTAAAGCTTACAAGCCTCATTTTTTTCACACTACTAAGTCTTAACTCCTTACAGGTTTCTGTAAGGCAGTATTTACAGGTATTATGAAGAAAGGTTACAAAGTCCCAACTCCTATTCAGAGGAAGGTGTGTTAAATACTAACCAATAAATATTTTCAGCACTATTTTATGCACTGATTAAATGCTAAGAATGTAAAGACTAGATTTGAGTTGCTCAATACAGTATGGGAACAAGGAATCCTGCGGGAGACATGGCACTCACTCATCATTCATTGCCATTCTATTTTCCAGGAGAGATCTTGGAGAATAAACAATGGTTTCAAGATGTGGAACCAGACAAAGAATGTGCTTTAGCTATGCCTTACCTATAAGCCCTAGCCCTACAGCTATGCTGGGAAAGGGTCTGGTGGTAGTGGGATGCAAGAGATGTTTTGTATTGTGTCTGTGGGAGGTGTGTTCAGGATCTCTAGTTGTATGTATTCAGGGAACACTTTCTACAGTGCATATTTTGATATTCGTTTAAAATTCCAATTCATTTATCTTCTTCAGTTGTACTATGAAGTGCTATTGCACCATAAGGAAGCCCAAGGGTCAGAATCTTATTAAAAAGATTTTTTTTTTTTTTTTTTCCATCGAGATTTATGCACTCTAATTAGAGTATGAATGAATTACATCTTTAATAGTGCATTCCACTGATCTTGGATGGAAAGGATGTGGTTGCCATGGCAAGGACAGGCTCTGGTAAAACAGCAGCATTCCTTCTTCCATTGTTCGAGCATCTGAAGACTCATTCTACAAAGGTACGTGTGTGTGTGTGTGGGGGGGGGGGGGGGGGGGGGGGGGGTCTATGGTGTGCATGTGTGAGTAGGCAGTACATGTGTTACCACATTTACTTGAATAGACTGCATGAGTTGTGTTCTTTGAGAGCTTTCAAGCCACACCTGGTCTGTGCAGCCAAAGGAGTTCACTTAGTCTAACCAGCTGCATTGAGAAGGGAGACTTTTTTTTTTTTTTTTTCCTTTGTGTAGATTATTGGAGATATGACTTGATAAATTACTGAACCATGACTTATAGATTACTAACATGCCATATGTGTAGATAGGTGTTAGGTCTGTCGTATTGTCTCCCACAAGAGAGTTGGCCTCACAGACCTTCAAGTTCTTCAAGGAGTTGGGTCGATTGACAGGTCTGAGAGCTGCTCTGGTGCTCGGAGGGGACAGCATTGAGGAACAGTTCTCTACCATTCATCAGAACCCAGATGTGTAAGTCAAACATGAGACATCTTAAAATATCACAATATCAATAATAAATACTAACAACAACTATTGGTTTAGTCTCATATAATACATACTAACAACAACTATTGGTTTAGTCTCATATAATACATACTAACAACAACTATTGTTTAGTCTCATATAATACATACTAACAACAACTATTGTTTAGTCTCATATAATACATACTAACAACAACTATTGTTTAGTCTCATATAATACATACTAACAACAACTATTGTTTAGTCTCATATAATATATACTAACAACTAAGGCTGGGCGATATTGGATTTTTAATATCACGATATTTATGTCTTGAAATACCTCGATATGACTAAATATCATCAAAATTTCAAATTCAGACAAAAAAATATAATAATACATTAATTCAATATAATAGTTCATTTCGGCAGTTCAGCATTTGTAGCTAAAAAGGTCAACATATGCACTTTCATAGGATCCAAACTGTTGCGCAATGGTGTCACTATATTCCCAGCACTACTAAACAATCTCTCTGATGGAGAACTGGTTGCAGGAATAGCAAGGTACTTTTTTGCGACTTCAGAGAGTAATGGGTACTTCCTCCCATTTAATTTCCACCACTTAAGTGGGTCATCATCTGGATCCAACAACTCCTCTGCTCTGTATTTTTCAGTTTCGTTATTCGCCTTTTCTTCAGGTGACAATACAACAGCAGCAGCTTTGTTGGCATCACCACTCTTGAACAAACTCCCTAAAGTGCGTCGTTTTTTTGCTGGTGGCTGTAGAGTGGAAGCAGTACTAGAACTGGCTGCACTTGGAGTTGAACTAGATTCACTGGCATCACTAGACCGTAACAGCACCTCTACACAATCAAGTCGAACGAGTGAGATCACATTCTCTGCCTCATCGTCATCCAGATACTTGCACCTGAACCTTGGATCAGTGAAAGATGACACTTGCAAAAGCTCTACCACTTGTGGCTGTAGATTTCTCTGCAACAGGTCAGTTAAGATGGATGAACGCAAGTTGTTTGTTAACGTTGCATCCTCCTCCTTCTCTTTCAGCACATCCTCTGACAGAAGCTTGAGAATTGGAACGAATGCTGAAGAAGTCACATACTTTTCACCTATATGTATAAATACAATTATTATTATTATTATATATATATATATATATATATTTAAAAAAAAAAAATCCAGTGCACCATTACCTGACATTACATCTGTAAAATCAGCCAGAGGAGCCAAAGCTTCATTGATGGACTTCCACACTTCCATGTCCTGCCATGTTGGTATCAAGTGAGATACCTTCCTGTCACTAGCCAGGACAACGCGAATGGTTGGTTCTTGCTCGACTAGTCGTTCAAGCATTTTTTGAGTAGATCCCCACCTTGTCTTGCAGTCTGATATGAGGGAGTGTTCATGAATGCTCAGACTCCTCTGTGCTTTCTCCAGTTCCCTACGCCGTTTCCAGCTCATTGAAAATGAACTTACAATCTTGTGGGCCAGACCAAGTGCCCGGGAACAGCGACTCTCTCGGTCAATAGCCTTGGTTACACCAAGATGGAGATTATGTCCGAAACAGGAGACTCGAGTCCAAGATAACTGGGTTGCAGCTGCTACAATGTTAGCTCCGTTGTCAGTTGTGATTGCAACTTGATGCTCGGCCTTCAAATCCCACTCCTGCAATACTGACTCCATTGCTTCTCCCAATATGGTGGCAGTGTGATCTTCCGGAAGGTAGTGTGTGCCAAGTGAAATAGACTGGAGGTTCCATTCTTCATCAATAAAATGAATTGTGTAACTCATGTAGGGCCTGAGCCCAACTATGCTTGACCACATGTCTGTAGTGGAAGCAAAGTAACTAGCAGAACTGAGTTTCTCCTTCACTCTCTGTACAGTTTCCATGTACAACCCTGGAACACTAACTCTTGAAATGTAGTTTCGACTTGGTAGTTGGTACCTAGAATCAAATTCTTTTAACATCCTTTTAAATCGATCTTTTTCTACAATCCTTAGAGGCAAACTATCCTTCGCGATACAGTAAGTCACCATTTTCGTTAGCTCACTCCACTTCTTACTTTTACGGTCGTAGGGTGGTCCTTGGGAGCTTCTCCTCCTGTAGTAGACGCCATTGACTTGCACAAACTAGCTGTTCTCTTTTCTATACGAACTAGCCACGTGAAGAAAAAAAATTACCGGTCATACCGTAATAACCGTGCGTGGTAAATTAGATAACGATACTTGGGTATGCTTTAGAGCCGGCCGATAACCATACCGTAGCGCTAGGATATCATACCGCCGACTAAATACCGTGATACCGCCCAGCCTTACTAACAACAACTATTGGTTTAGTCTCATATAATATATACTAACAACAACTATTGTTTAGTCTCATATAATATATACTAACAACAACTATTGTTTAGTCTCATATAATATTACTAACAACAACTATTGGTTTAGTCTCATATAATACATACTAACAACAACTATTGGTTTAGTCTCATATAATACATACTAACAACAACTATTGTTTAGTCTCATATAATACATACTAACAACAACTATTGTTTAGTCTCATATAATATATACTAACAACAACTATTGGTTTAGTCTCATATAATAAATACTAACAACAACTATTGTTTAGTCTCATATAATATTACTAACAACAACTATTGGTTTAGTCTCATATAATGTCTTATTATAAACATTGACTTCATAATATTTATGAAATATCGAGATCAATGGGTTTGTGTGTGTGTGTGTGTCCAGTATTATAGGCACTCCTGGTCGTTTCCTCCATCTCTGTGTGGAGATGGAACTAGTTCTCTCGTCTGTTCAGTACGTAGTGTTTGATGAAGCTGACAGACTGTTTGAAATGGGGTTTGCTGAGCAGCTTCAAGACATCATCCGTCGGCTCCCTGACTCCAGACAGACGCTGCTGTTCTCTGCCACATTGCCTCGCATGTTGGTCGACTTCGCAAAGGCGGGGCTTCGTGACCCGGTGCTTGTCAGGTTGGATGTAGACTCCAAACTCAGCGAGAACCTCCGCATGACCTTCCTGTGGGTGCGGGCGGAGGACAAAGTGGCGGCATTGCTGCATCTGTTGCAGAGTAAAATACCAGAGGACCAGCAAACTGTCGTATTCACCGCCACTAAGCACCACGTAGAGTACCTGAGAGAGGTGTGGTTTATAGATGGGTGGAGCGATTCAGTGGGCATGATAGTGCAGTGGCTTTGAAGTGTAACATCAAGACACGCCACAAGGAGAATATAATGGGTGTATCTGTGTTCACTGTGAGGGTGTTATAAGAAGGTGTATTTAATGAAGAGTGTATTGTGTATGAATGGTATGTCAGTAGATGCATTAGGTGTTTATGTCAGGTGTTAGAGTGTTATTAGTGCAGGTGTTAGAGTGATAATTGGTGTAGGCGTTAGAGTGTGATATTGGTGTAGCTATTAGAGTGATAATCGGTGCAGGTGTTAGAGTGTGATAATTGGTGCAGGTGTTAGAGTGTGGTATTGGTGTAGGTATTAGAGTGATAATTGGTGCAGGTGTTAGAGTGTGATATTGGTGTAGGTATTAGAGTGTGATAATTGGTGTAGGTGTTAAGAGTGATAATGGGTGCAGGTGTTAGAGTGTGATAATGGGTGCAGGTGTTAGAGTGTGATATTGGTGAAGGTGTTAGAGTGTGATAATTGGTGTAGGTGTTAGAGTATGCTGGTGTACCCTGCACTTACATCTACAGCTCTCTGGACCAGACTGCCAGAAAGATCAACGTGGCTAAATTTGTGAACAAGAAGACGAATACTCTAATAGTTACAGATGTCGCTGTGAGTCTGTTGCTATTGGTTGTAGTCACATGACTAGTCACATGACCTCTGTTCACAGGCCAGGGGTATAGACATACCTTCACTGGACAATGTCATCAATTATAATTTTCCAGCCAAGTCCAAACTCTTTGTGCATAGAGTAGGTAAGGGTCATCACTTGAAGGTGACCCCAGAGTCACGTGGCATACTGTGTTTGTAGGTCGGGTTGCTAGGGCTGGTCGTAGTGGTTGCTCCTACTCTCTAGTGGCACCTGATGAAGTGGCGTACATGATAGACCTGCACATGTTCCTGGGGAGACCTCTTCAATACGGCCAGCAATACGGTAGGCGTGGCAGTTCATAGTTGAGAGACCAGTCTGGGGCTGGATGAGGGTGGCTCCAGGCATAGTGAGGTATTTATGTGCTGGCTTGTCCACAGGTGACAGAGACGGCACTCTAGGCGCTATTCCTCAGTCCATTCTTGATGATGGAGAAGATGTAGTTAGTCATGCCCTCACCACTTCCCCGGATTTGGCTGATTTAAAGAGAGTGTCAGAGAATGCCCAGAAGCAATATGTTCGCTCTAGGAACCAGCCAGCTCCAGAGTCTATCAAAAGAGCCAAGCAGCTGCCTGTGCCTCTCCCCCTGCATCCCATGTTTACCAGTGATTCACACTCTACTGTAGTTCACCAGCATCAGGTGATGGATTCTTTGAGACACTACAAGCCTACCCAGGTGAGAACTGGGCATGCTCAATGGAGCTCATGATATAAGACTAGTTCTGTTACAGACTATATTTGAAGTTCATTCCACAACTAAAGGTGTGGCCAAGGAAGTGATGAAGTCAAAGCGGTAAGTGTATCATGAGGCTGGCCTGTGTGTGTGTGTGTGTTTAATAAAGTGGTCCACTTATCTTCACCTACTGGTGCATTGTCACACCAGCAGCACTACCCTCTCTAGTCTTCTACTTTGTGTTATTATATCACCAAGGAGAGTTTGACCTCAGTTGACCCCTGAAGAGGACTTCGGCAAGAAGTCGAAATGTTGGGTTAAGTTATAATTAAAAATATTGGCTGTTAAAAAGAGAAAAATTTCCTATTATTATAATTATTTCAGCCGAAAATGACTGAATAATTTCCAAATACGTCTCTACCTGCCACTAAGTCTGATCACCTCCACCAGCAACTATTTCAACTAGTAATAGCCCAGTAGTCTGTCAGGAAAAAACTACAGAAGCTTTAAAAAAAAAAAAAAAAAAAAAAGATTGTCAGAGAATCAATCTGCATCTATTGCGGTAGAAATTCAGGTATAAGGGTGGCAGGGCATTGACCACTTCCACATTCCTCTCTGTCAGAATTATGAGATGCAGTACACAAATACTGCGAACAGCAAGATTTCTGGAGGGCGCGCTTACTGTTTATTATATCCTGGAGGGTGATTTGCACGCAGCATGGACAGCCAGCATCCTGGAAGCTCTAAACCTATGTCTCTGTTAAACTTGTTGTTGTCAGGTGTCATCTGTATAACTAGTTTAACAGAGACATAGGTTTAGAACTTCCAGGATGCTGGCTGTCTATGCTGCGTGCAAATCACCCTCCAGGATATAATAAACAGTAAGCGTGCCCTCCAGAAAGAGAAAAAATTCCTATTATATTTGGAAATTTTCCTACAAAATACAGTAAAACCTCTGCTTTGCATGTCTCCCTTTCCTTTCTCAAACTAGCCATGCTTGCTGAACCTAGCTGTGAAAAGGTGAGGGGCATGTACATGTACAGGAAGTGCAGTAGACAGATATGCTAACTAGCCAAGATTGCTGAATCTGTTGTCAGACACCTGCTTTGAAAGGGCGCAGGTGGCTGACAAATAGATTGTACAGGAATTTATATTTGTGGTTGAGGAGGGTCATTCCCAGTAATTTGCTAACAGTAATTAACTGCTGCAATTGTGTGACACAACAAATTTGGTATGGCCATGTCCCCAGACCCTTTCCCAGCGAGTTGTTAGGTAAAGGGTCTGGCTATGCCAGACTATGCATCTGCCTTCTCCTGTGCTTATCTTTTTTAGTGTGTCTAAGTTTAACTTTTCTGTAAGCTAGTAGTTTCTCTTCCCTAGTTGGCTAGCCATACTCTATGGTCGTTCATGTAGCACCTTCAACCCTTTACCCATTTTTGTGGGCTGGTCCTGTGTCTTGTGCCACCTTACCCTGCCTGCTATGGTCCTGGTCAGTAACTTGTCTAACTCCCGAAACCCTGGAGCATATACATGTGTGCTTGTGGAGTATGTATGTATGTGCGTGTTTAATGTATGAATTATTTTAGTGAGCATCACTCGTCAGTGATTTCAGCTAATAAACTCAAACAAGATAGATCAGTTCCTCCAGTGGATTTGGTGGATCAGACAGAAATGGCTGATCATGTGGATGAAGATGTCATTGTGTCCTTTCAAACTGAACAGTCAGCAAGAGAGGATCTAGACAAGAAGAGTGAGTCAATCTGTCTCCCTGCATGTTACCAAGTCCTATATTATATGTCATAGGCAAGAGAAGGAAGCAGAGAGCAGCCATGGCCACTGAACATTACATCCATTACCAGCCCAAGGATCACCACTCAGAGCATGGGTTGGCTCTGGGAACATCAGTAGGATTTGACGCACAGGCAAGCAGTGCTGTTTTGGATCTGGATGGGGACGATGACCAGTCCATGCACAGGGCCAAGTCCTCCAACCTTCGATGGTAAGGCTCCTCTTGCGATCTCCCAGTAATGACTTAGTTACCTACATATTAATCAGGCAATGATTAGGTTTGCTTCAGTTAAACTGTTACTTGAATGTGATGTCAGGGATAGAAAGAGGAAGAAGTTTGTAGGCCCCAGCAGTGAAGAGCAGAAGAAGAGTAAGCGTATCAAGACGGAGTCTGGCCAGTGGATCAAGGCATCGTACAAGTCTGACGTCTACCAGAAGTGGAAGCATAAGCATAAGATAGAGTCCCATTGTGCTGGAGAAGAGGAACAAGAGACTGGGATACACAGACATAGAGGCATCGGCAGGATGCACAAACGATTTCAGAAAGGAAAGAAAGGAAGCACCCAGTCTGGTGGGAAGAAACATAGAGAAGCTGGAGATTTGAAACCTAAAAATATGATTCTCCAGAAGAGAAGGCGGAAGCAAGTGATGGACGAAAGAAAGAAATTGAAAAGGAAAATGGACAGTAATCAGAAACGAAACCAGAAACAAGATTACAAAGGCAGGAAAAGAAGAACACCATGAATTGAGAACTGAATTGAGACAGTTTATTAAGTGCAAGTGAACAAAGTGAAAAAAAAGAATGAAAAAAAAAAAAGAATCTAGCTCCAGTTGCTGGCGTATTTCCTACCTACTGCCTGTAAAGCTGCCAACTCCCTAAACAACAACATAACAGACCATTACTAACACCACAACTTTAAAACTAATTGACTTACTTCTGAACCTCTTTCAGTTTCTCATGCAGAGCTGTATTGCCTTCCTTTAGCAACCGTATCTCCTCGTTGCCAGGAAGCTGTAGATCTTCCTGAGCATCTGTCCTGAGATAGAGGCGTGTCCACAGAGTGATGTTGAGGGCAGTGACTGTGATGTGTAGCATGCCTGGATTCTTCTCATAAATAGGGTTTACCATCTTCCTCTGAGAAGATGGCTGAGCGAGGAAGTCCCTGTCAATTCAGTTCATAATAGTAATTCTGCTTGTGCCCAGCAGCCTACCTATGGTAACTTACCACAGGGACTGAGTGCGATCTTTGAGCTTGTGAACCACCCTCTCCTTAGGTGTGTCAAACAGAAAATTTCCTACAGCATAATAAATAATAATAGTAAAATAATAATTTACTAAAAATAATAATATAAAATAAACTTCACAGTCTTTCCCCTTACCATATTGCGAGCTGTAGGAGTGAACAAACAAAGCATGTAGAAAACACTCGTTGAATTGAAAGGAGAGAGGGAACTGCTGCATCACCTGAAAGTCACATGACAAAGAATGGCCACATCACATGATCTTGAATTCCCACCCTCATCTTCATTACTTTACCTGCCACACAGCATCGAGGAAAAGAAGGAATATCGGTGCTTGTTCTTTCTCAGGAGCTGATGAGACTGGTCGATGTCGCAAACTAAATTGATGGCCACCATCCAGCCACTCCCTCTCTATCAGCTCCACAAACCTATCATTGCATCCACTCAGCTGGCCTGGTTGTACGACTACAAGACAACTCACCCAGCCATTGTTCTGCAATGCCAGTCGAGCAGCACTTGAGTGAGAGAGGTGAGCTGGAGTGTGACATCTCTACTGGCAGCTCCGTGTACCACAACACTGCAACCTGAACACATGTACCACAACACATGGACATGTACCACAACACTGCAACCTGAACACATGGACATGCACCACAACACTGCAACCTGAACACATGGACATGCACCACAACACTGCAACCTGAACACATGTACCACAACACTGCAACCTGAACACATGGACATGTACCACAACACTGCGACCTGAACACATGTACCACAACACTGCAACCTGAACACATGTAGCACAACACTGCAACCTGAACACATGTACTGCAACCTGAACACATGGACATGTACCACAACATACCCTTGACACATGGACATGCACCACAACACATGACCCACACATCTATCAAGTTAACCCAAACACCATCCTATTCTAGTCTCTCACCATCTACATGAAGCAAGTTTGTGATCTTTCTGGCATATTCAAGCAATCTAGACACATGAGACAGCCAACCACATCCCTCCAGACGACCAAACCAGCTGGAACTGCTGCACAGAGAGGGATCGCTACAAGCTACACACACAGACATACACACACCAATAACCAACACTGGAACTGCAGATGAAGCAAATAGTGTCTTAAGTATTTTCATGTAGAAGTTGTCTATTCTGAGTTTCTGAAAGATGCATGTCAAGGGTAAAGTGAAAGAGGGTAGGGTGAAGGAGGGTACCAGAACTGGTGTCAAACTAACCTTCTACAAGTCTATTGAAGGATCCCTGAAGGACAAGAGGTGGGTCAAATTTAGCATGTTCCACTTTCCACTGGGGATAATGGGCTGGAGTTTCCACACCTCCACCTAATGAACACACATGCAAATACAATACATACCTTACCTCGTCTCTTTAACTCTGACCTTTGCCAACATGGTGGCTTGCAGTGCCGGCAGACCTGATGTCTATTATCTTGCCTCGGCTACGACTAGGGAGACAGGCATTCAACATGTTGGAGTCCTCCTTCACTTTCTTCTGGTTGTAGCCACACAAAGGCTGGCCACACCTTACCAATACAGCCTTGGTGCGATGATGGTGATAGCATACAATGGGAAATCTGCGACTGTCTCTAAAACCTGCCACCTAGCAACAACAAACAAAGCCACTGTCACTCCCAAATGAGCAGTACCTCGTGGACATGTTTCATAACCTACCATGACCTCTGACAATTGCACAGTAACTTAACTGAAATCAAATGCTAAATAGCAAGCTTTGAAGTTACAGGGTTGATATCTACCACAGCAAACTCTTCTCTTCCCACTGCCCCTATTAACATTCTGTTTTCTTTCCAGTTACCACTTAGTTACCATCACTATCTAACTCAATCTTCTTTCTCGTAAGCATAGTGAGTACTGTGCTTACTGCTTCAGCCCACCCTAACTATCTTGTTCTTTCAATCCTTCTTCAATAATCCATGCTCCCCTCACCTTTAACAACTCCTCATCACTCATGCTAGCTGGCACTATCGAATTCTCGGGATAGGACGGACACAACTTGAATTTTCTGTTGAGGTTAGTCACTCTGAATGTGTCTCCGCACTTCCAACGAGTCATAAGGTTGGTGGGGGCGGAGCTGCACCACCCACTTGGGTCAGGCTTCAACTTGGCAGATGGTCGGAAATGAAAGGCATGAAGTTGATCTAGTCTATCTATAACGGCAAGAAGACATGTGAGGCATTAGTTGGTAACATTTATGAAACTCCATCTTGTCTTGTACATTCCATCAAGGAAACTCTTCCATGTCTCTGGTAGCAATAATTAAACTCGCACTTTCAAACTAAGAAAGAAGTTGTCCCATGCAATTAGAAAATATTAACTCAAAAACAACAACAAATGTTACCTCTTATTTTTTTCATTACATGTAATTGTTATTAAAAACACAATCACTCATTAGATTAAAAAGGCAGAATCAAAATTAGAAGTCATAAGTCACTCAATTGTTCTGGATAAGTTGCATGCATAGCTAAGTGACTATCACCATTTTGTTTTACAATGAGATGTTAGTCTTATCTCATTTTCTTACTGCAACTCCTAATATAAATCACCTGGAATAGACAGTCTCTCTAGACTCTCCAACGTATCTTTACATTCCTCTGCTGTCTGAAAGTCCAGCTGAAATCTGCGTAAATCCTTCAGGAACAGTACAATAGATAGAGATCCTTTAGAGTTCTCAATCTGACTGATGGAGGTGTGAAGAACCTAAACAAATAGAAATCATTTTTACTGGAGAGTTTAGAGCTTGCATTATCAATACTAACGGTGACTTCGTCTTGAGAGGTCTGTCTTCTACTCGAGAAGATAAGAAAAAAAGCAGATACACACAGTACTCCTTCAGTAGCCTCCGCCTTCCCTCCAAGCACTTGAAAACGAACTCCATTAATAGCGGGTCTCTTCACCATAGCCTCCATATTTCCCCGCCAGCGATAAACTATTCCACTGCCCAAGACTTCTCGTAAATTGTAAACTGTAAACAAACTTCAGTGGGCCTCCAAAAAGTTTCTATTTGCAGCCCATTTAGGACATACTACTGCGCATGCCCATTTCAATGGCGGGTGTAAGCGCAGGAAAATTGAACTCCTCTGCGAAATTTCTACTTGAAAAGTGAATTTGCTTTATTCGACGTAGCTGATACGATTATACTGTAGACAGCAATGGAAAATGACCAAGAAATTAGGGAGCATCAGAGAGAATATCTAGACTTTCTTGATGATGAGGTTATATTAGTTTATTTACGCAGTATTGTGGCGTTATAAAGTGATGGGCTGTAATGTAGGCGGATCAGAGGATTTATTCCAACAAGATCAGAGAAATGATCCAGTCTCAAAGTCGCCGACTAATCATCAATATCAATGACTTGCGCAGAAGATTCCCAGAAAGAGCAGCACAGTAGGTGTTTTTATTAGTGGAAAGTGGATAGATGAGTATTAATTAGAATAACATTGCTACAAAAGTTTGGGGTAGTAGAATGAAGGTTATGGTTATAAGTCTAGACATAAAATTATGTTGTTGATTATAATTAGGCTATCAGTGTTTGAATTATTTTCATTGTGCAATGAAATTTTTGTTTTGACGATCCTTTACCTCACCCACAGACTCCTTCACGAAGCACAGTTGGAAATCTTGTCTTTGCAGCGTGCAGTGCGTGAGTACATCCTCACTGTAGATGATGCTTACGGCAAGCAGTTTGAGGAGTTCTTTGTCGGATTTGAAGGAAGTTTTGGTGGCATGCATGTTACTCCTCGATCTCTGTCAGCTCGCTTTATCGGCAACTTGGTCTGTGTGGAAGGCATTGTTACTAAGTGTATGTTACTATTAGTTGACAGTGCAGGCTTTGATAGCCAGTCCTGTGTGTCCTCCAGGTTCCCTGGTACGACCTAAAGTGGTAAAGAGCGTTCATTATTGTCCTGCTACCAAGAAAACCATTGAACGCAAGTATTCCGACCTTACTTCTCTGGATCCATTTCCTTCCTCCAGTGTGTATCCTACCAGAGTAAGTGGGTGTGGTTTAGTGGCGTTGCTGTAGTGTCATTGTGTTACACGATGGTGTAAGGATGAGGAGGGGAATCCCCTGGAGACGGAGTACGGCTTGTCCGTGTATCGTGACCACCAGACTCTGAGCATCCAGGAGATGCCTGAACAGGCACCCGCTGGTCAACTTCCTCGCTCCGTGGACGTCATTCTGGATGATGACCTAGTTGACCTCTGCAAGGTGGGCAGGGAGAGGGTAATAGTTAATTATGTAGTTGGGGAACACAAGTTGGTTGTGCTGTACTTGATTGTTGATGACGGTACAGCCTGGTGACAGGGTCCAGATTGTGGGTAACTATCGCTGTCTGCCCCACAAGCAAGGCGGCTACACCACTGGCACCTTTAGGACCATCCTCATTGCCGCTCACGTGCTGGTCCTGTCCAAGGAGGTGTCTCCTGTCTTCACGGCCAGTGACGTTGCTAAGATCAAGAGGTTCTCTCGGAGCAAGCAGTATGACCCGTTTGAAGTTCTGGCTCGCTCTCTCGCTCCGACTATTCATGGGCATGAGCAGATCAAGAAGGCAGTTTTATGTATGCTTCTTGGGGGAGTGGAGAAGATCCTGGAGAATGGGACCCGGTTGAGAGGGTGAGTGAGATAATTGAACTCTGCCTTTTTTTTTTCTTTTTCTTTTTTCTTTTTTTTTTTTCTTTTTCTTTTTTCTTTTTTTTTTTTCTTTTTCTTTTTTCTTTTGATTGGTTGATTGTTGCTATAGAGACATCAACCTCCTACTCATCGGAGACCCTTCCACTGCCAAGTCCCAGATGCTTCGCTATGTCCTCCACACTGCCCCCAGAGCAGTGGCCACCACTGGGCGTGGCTCCTCGGGGGTGGGGCTGACAGCTGCTGTCACCACGGACATGGAGACTGGTGACAGACGGCTGGAGGCTGGAGCTATGGTGCTGGCAGACAGGGGCGTGGTTTGTATCGATGAGTTTGACAAGATGAGTGACATGGATCGTACAGCCATTCACGAGGTCATGGAGCAGGGGAGGGTGACTATCGCAAAGGCTGGCATTCACGCCAAACTCAACGCGAGATGCAGCGTGTTGGCAGCTGCTAATCCAGTGTGGGGGCGGGTGAGTGGGTGTGGTTTGGTCATGAATGGGCATGGCTTTTTCAGGTGACGTCGTGTGTGTATGTGTGTTAGTATGACGAGTACAAGTCTCCGATGGACAATATTGGCATGCAGGACTCACTTCTGTCTCGATTTGACATCATCTTTGTTGTGTTGGATGACATGGACCCGGACAACGACAGACGCATCTCTGATCATGTGCTCCGCATACATCGCTATAGAAACAAGGGAGAGAAGGTGGGTGTGGTCCACAGAGGGAGTGAATGCTTGAGTTTGTGTGTGTGCTCAGGATGGAGATGTGCTGCCCATGGGCTCTACTGGGGATGTATTGTGCACTGGAAACACTCATGGAAGCAAGGATGAAGAAGAAGGAGAGGCTCCCATCTTTGAGAAGCACGACCAACTTCTCCACGGCAAGGTTGTCACTCATAAGATAGTCTCTGCCTCTTTCATGCGCAAGTACATCCACGTTGCCCGCATCTTGAAGCCAGTGCTGACTCGGCAAGCTTGTGATGCTATTTCTACAGAATATGCTAAGCTTCGTACGCAGGAAATGGCCGGGTCAGGCAAGGCTAAGACACAGCCTGTCACCGCCAGAACTCTCGAGACTCTCATCCGCCTTGCCACTGCACATGCCAAAGCTCGCATGAGCAAGAGAGTAGAGCTGGTAGGTGATAATAGTGGGAGGGTGGATTTGATTATATGTGTGATTGCAGGTGGATGCTGAGTCAGCAATTGAACTGGTCAACTTTGCCTATTTTAAAAAGGTAAGTGGTTAACACGAGTGGAGTAGGTCTAGACGTCTTTGTCTGCCAGTGATATTGGTGCATTGAGTTGGTTGTATAAAGCACCATAGTTTCTTATGAAAGTGGGTAAGGTGAGGCTGGTTCTTGTTAGGTTGTCACCAAACCACGCAAGAAGAAGGCCAAGGATGGTGAAGAGGAGGATGGTCCTGGTGCTAAACGCAAGAAGGGTCAGAAGGAAGGAGGACAGAAGAAGCGTAAATTGCGAGAGGGAGACGAAGGTTATGACCCTTACGACTTCACTAGCAGTGAGGAGGAAGATGGTGTGGAGGAGACAAGTGGTAGTGGGAAGGTCTCCAGCCAGTCACATGATCAGGAGGAGGCGGAGTCTATGGACACCGAGGGGGGAGGAGCCTCAGTGGCACTGGCTCCAGACAGGTCAGATGTAATAATTTACTGGGTGGAGTGGGAGGTGGGTGAATAGAGACTAATCATGCAAGTATAATGTGGGTGGAGCATAGTTGAGTCCTTGTACATCACAAACAATTTTAGTACTGTTATTCAAGTATTACCAATGTAGTGAATGGGTGGGGCATCTCCATGGGCAACAGTGGAGTGGGTGGAGCTATGTGTGAGGAGATGACACTGGTCAATGTGGGTGTATCACTGTGATATGTCCTGCTTCCCTGACAGAATGGAGAGGTTCCGGTCTTCCGTAGCTAAAGCGTTCTCCTCCACAAGGTCCCAAAGCTTGCCCATGAGTGACTTGGCCAGTCAGGTGAACTCGGACCCCACCATGCAGTTTACGCAGGCTGAAATGTCAGCTGCGTTGGATCAGATGCAAGAAGCTAATGATGTCATGGTGTCAGAGGGTGTGGTCTACCTCATATAGTTATGGCGAGCACCATGGCAACTGACATTTCTGTACATACTTTTTAAACTTTGCCAGTATGATTTTATTTGTAAAGATTGGATTTGAAGAGTTGCTTTTAACTGTCTGCTATTGTGGAGTGTTAGACAATTCTAAATTATATGTCAGTATCGTGTTTGGCATATGGGATCCTAGACTGGCTAGTCCCTGTTTGTGACTGATTGTACTATATTGAAAATAAGAAACATTCACTCTAGCAGTCCTGGTTCATATAGCACCATATGTTGCTGACAGTTCCTAATGAACTCCACCCTGATTTGTTTTTTATTTAATATATAAATTTGGTGGCATAGAAGTAATTGGATCATTTCAAAAACACACAGTACAACTCAAAAAAAGAGTGCATTGAAATATATTTACTATAATTGCTAGAGTGCAAAACTTATAACTCAACATCGCTGACGTAAATCTGTTCTTTCTCTGGCTTCTTCTTTACAGACAAGGATATTTGGTTGTTAGACGTCTTGACCTCCACTGACATCGAGGTAGACTCGTCCAACTGCAATGAAAGAGAGAGGGAGCCATGTTAGCACGTGCTATATGAGTAATTAGTAAGACCAGGCCTGAATGAATTGGCATCACAGTGCATGGAGACATAGACACTGAAGATTAGTGTAATAGTCACTAACTTTGGCCTGTGCAATATTAAATTGTGCATGGAATCTTGTTCTAGCTAACAAGCAGAAGTTGACCACACCTTACCTTTGGAGTGTATCTCGGAGCCGGGGTGCGTTCTTCCTTAAAGTCCCTCTTCTTAAGCCGTACAAAGAACCCCAGTATTTTTTTGGCAGTGGGGTTCTTGGGTTCTCTGATCTGCAGTGGTTTCATCCACCAGTTGAGTCCGATGAAGACCAGCAGGACCACCGCCCACTCTGTGAGGACCGTGCCCAGACTGTCTGTGGTAATCAGCCACCACGTGTCCGTCTTCAGCCGGATCTCATCCACCACCCACCAAACTAGCAGCCCAACGGCTTCAATTGGTGCTAGGAACCTACACACACACCAGGCAACAAGCAGGGAATTTTAGAGCCAAACTTGAGAGGGGTCAAATCAACATTTTTTTAAGTTTGAGAGGTGTTTTGAAACAAAAAATTTTTTAGTTTGAGAGGTGTTTTGAAACAAAAAATTTGAGGCTAGTGTCGCCATGAAAGTCATTTTTTCTATGAGCTAATGATACTCTAAGAAGCCTAAATTGATCCCTTGTAGAGCCTAAACATTTAAATAAAAAAAGGGTGGAGTTCATTAGGAACCGTCAGCAACACATGTAGTAGGTCAATCAGACACTTTCCCTCAACTCACACGACAATGAAGACCCAGAGCAGAGGCAGGGGCCAGTCTCCGATACCAAAGTTGTTGTAAAGGTTCTTCCTGAACTTGAGAGGGTTGTATCTGATCACCATGAACAGGAGGAAGGAACCGGACAAGATCATAGCGTACGCCCACACACTGTCCTGGTTGACCAGCATCTTGGGATCCAATGCTGATATAGTGCCCACCAGGAACATCACAATGCTGAGAACTATGGTCGCGGGTGTTCGCTTAACTGCACACATGTGACATGACAGGAGATTTGGTGAAGACATGTTTCACAAAATATGAGTGTTAAACATTAAGAATGGTCTAATGGCAATCTACTTGTACTACAGCTCCAAACCTGTACATTTCTATTAAAGACTAGCCACATACTTTGTTAAACATTTCCAGCTACACAGTTGGTGTACCGGCCAATCTAGACCGGAGCAAACAGCCAAGGACACGACTTACAGCCAAAGTCTGTGAGCACGTGCAATGGCAGTTCCATGAGTGAGATCAGAGAACTGAGACCAGCAAAGGTGAGGCAGATGAAGTAGATGATAGCTAGAAAACGGCCACCACTTATACGACCGTACAGTAGGGGCATCCTAGAACACGCGCACACACACACACACACACACGTCACATTGGTTTGGTAAGGTGTCATCAGTTACCATATGAATGTGAGGCCGGTGTTGCCTTCCCCGTTATACTGCAATGTTTGAACTATCTCCTCCTGTGACAGTCCATCTTCTTTCTGAACAGAGAAGACGGTGGCGAACACTAGAATCCCACACATCAGACTTACTATGTTGTTGAAGAAGGGAGTCAGGGAGCCGAGCTTCACTGCTCCTTGAGTCTTCTTCATGAATGTAGCAAAAGTTAGGAATGTTCCCAGACCAGCACCTATTGGAATACAAAACCACACCTACTCATTCCAATCTGCACATACACACGTATTTATCCACCTCATTCCTCCACCCACCCACTCACCTGTATCCCATGCATTCTGAGTGATAGCATCCAGCCACAGAGACGAAGCCTTCAAGGTATCTGTAAATAAATGAGGCTGGTAAGTAAAAATGTATTATTATTTATTATTGTTATTGTTATTATTCATCTACATACACAGATTTCAAATTATTTTTAATGGACATAGCTACAATGGTAATGAACATGTCACACTAAGGTAACAAAACAAAAAAAATAATACAATCACAAATTTTAAATGATGACAAAATATTATAAATATTATTGTCATTATTATAGATATTAGTTACTACTACTACTACTACTACTACTATGACTCACTCCAGTTGGGTTTGAACATGTGGATGATGCCTTCTGATGCATAAGGCAGGAATATGGCCCAGTAGAAACTAAACGTGATGATGAACAGAAGCACTGGAACGATAACCTTGTTGACCGGCTCTATGGTGGACACGCCCCTACTCACTGACAGACCTCCCACTAGGATAGCAAGACCGTGGTAGAATACCGGCCAGGAGCCTCCCTACACACACACACACACACACACACACTATAGCAACCCTGCATGGCATGTGATGCAGAGTTAGTTTACCTGCAGGTCATTCCAAGTGGTGTTGGATACACTGATGTTTGGAGGCAGAGGATGGGCACAGGAATGGATGAAGTAGTAGCCGCACCAGCCCACAAGAACAGAGTAGTAGCTCCTGCAATGTGTGTGTGTGCGTGCGCGTGTGATATAAGCTAGGGTATTTGTTGCGGTAGATCTCATGACATGGTGTATAGTAATACTACTCCAACTTTGACCTTGGTCTCCAAGTGAGTACATACACCAGCAGTACCCACACATACGTCGTTGCTAGGAGCACCCACCAGGCACAACTGCTATGAGTGAGTGTTCCCAACTATAGCTTGAAACTGTTTGATGGTACAGGAATCAGCTTATCTTCTTTCTCCATTCTGATGAACTCATCACAGCTCCGATTAATCTTTCCATTCAGATCTCTCATATCTTGTTTCTTAAAGTGTGCTCTCATTTCTTGCGTTTCCAATCTGGTCTCTATATTCTGTAACACCACCCTTTTCTTCAGTTTATCTACAGCTCTCTTAATCATCTCTTCTCACTGATTCCTTTTTTTTTCTTTTCTTTTTTCCTTTCATTATTTTGTTAATTTTGTGTTTCAGAACAATTTTGAATGCTTGAAAATACTCATTTGAAATTATTTATTCACCTTGAGAAGCATGCCAATTAAAATAATACAAGAACAAAACACTACAATTATGCTAACTTGCATTTTATTACAATGCATGTACTGCATACACACACACACACACATTCTCACCCCAGAGCATACACACACACACACAAACACACACATTCTCACCCCAGAGCATACACACACACACACACACACACATTCTCACCCCAGAGCAAACCCCACGAAGGCCTGGAAGCCGCCCATGAACCTGTAACTCGGACCAATGAGCTTGTTGTAGGATTCCACCGTAGACTTCTTCGTGAACCGGCCAACACCATACTCGATAAGGATGATAGGAATAGACCACACCCACAGAAAGGCAAACCAAATAATGAGGAATGCTAGACCGCCTACAAGTGGTGTAAAACATTTGAAGAGATTTAGTTCCAATTGCACAGGGATTGGTGAAGCTAAAGACACGATCAACACTATGAGTGAGAATTATTGTTACTGGACACTCAACACAACTCACACATACACTAGCACTAATACCACTTCTTCATTCCAAACTTCATGACCTCACAAACAGAACTCTCATGAAATCTTTTGAATAATATTAATTGCATCTGAGCATTTATTAAAACAACATACACTAGTTCATTCACACCACAGAGCACTGACTAGTTCATTCACACCACAGAGCACTGACTAGTTCATTCACACCACAGAGCACTGGCTAGTTCATTCACACCACAGAGCACTGACTAGTTCATTCACACCACAGAGCACTGGCTAGTTCATTCACACCACAGAGCACTGACTAGTTCATTCACACCACAGAGCACTGACTAGTTCATTCACACCACAGAGCACTGACTAGTTCATTCACACCACAGAGCACTGACTAGTTCATTCACACCACAGAGCACTGACTAGTTCATTCACACCACAGAGCACTGACTAGTTCATTCACACCACAGAGCACTGACTAGTTCATTCACACCACAGAGCACTGACTAGCTCATTCACACCACAGAGCACTGACTAGCTCATTCACACCACAGAGCACTGACTAGTTCATTCACGCCACAGAGCACTGACTAGTTCATTCACACCACAGAGCACTGACTAGCTCATTCACACCACAGAGCACTGACTAGTTCATTCACGCCACAGAGCACTGACTAGTTCATTCACACCACAGAGCACTGACTAGTTCATTCACGCCACAGAGCACTGACTAGTTCATTCACGCCACAGAGCACTGACTAGTTCATTCACACCACGAGCACTGACTAGTTCTTCACACCCACAGAGCATGACTATTCATGGCACCCAAAAGCACTGCTAGTTCATTTCACTAAATCCAAGAGCAACTGACTAGCTCATCACCACCCACAGGAGCACTGACTAGCTCATTCCACCAACCACAGAGCAACTGACTAGTTCATTCACGGCACAGAGCACTGACTAGTTCATTCACCCCACAGAGCACTGACTAGCTCATTCAACACCACAGAGCCACTGACTAGTTCATTCACGCCACAGAGCACGACTAGTTCATTCACACCACAGAGCACTGACTAGTTCTTTCACGCCACAGAGCACTGCCTATTTCAGTTCACGCCAACAGAGCACGGACTAGTTCATTCACACCACAGAGCACTGACTAGTTCATTCACACCACAGAGCACTGACTAGTTCATTCACACCACAGAGCACTGACTAGTTCATTCACACCACAGAGCACTGACTAGCTCATTCACACCACAGAGCACTGACTAGTTCATCCACGCCACAGAGCACTGACTAGCTCATTCACGCCACAGAGCACTGACTAGTTCATTCACGCCACAGAGCACTGACTAGTTCATTCACGCCACAGAGCACTGACTAGTTCATTCACGCCACAGAGCACTGACTAGTTCATTCACGCCACAGAGCACTGACTAGTTCATTCACACCACAGAGCACTGACTAGCTCATTCACACCACAGAGCACTGACTAGCTCATTCACACCACAGAGCACTGACTAGCTCATTCACACCACAGAGCACTGACTAGCTCATTCACACCACAGAGCACTGACTAGTTCATTCACACCACAGAGCACTGACTAGTTCATTCACACCACAGAGCACTGACTAGTTCATTCACACCACAGAGCACTGACTAGTTCATTCACACCACAGAGCACTGACTAGTTCATTCACACCACAGAGCACTGACTAGTTCATTCACACCACAGAGCACTGACTAGTTCATTCACACCACAGAGCACTGACTAGTTCATTCACACCACAGAGCACTGACTAGTTCATTCACACCACAGAGCACTGACTAGTTCATTCACACCACAGAGCACTGACTAGCTCATTCACACCACAGAGCACTGACTAGCTCATTCACACCACAGAGCACTGACTAGTTCATTCACGCCACAGAGCACTGACTAGTTCATTCACACCACAGAGCACTGACTAGTTCATTCACGCCACAGAGCACTGACTAGTTCATTCACACCACAGAGCACTGACTAGTTCATTCACACCACAGAGCACTGACTAGTTCATTCACACCACCACAGGTTGCTACTGGTATACCTCCTTCAGTGGAGTGGTTGGCCACAATCCTTGGAAATCTCCAGATATTTCCTGTCCCGACAACCGCTCCCATCATGGAGAGAAAGACAGCTATGGAAGAGGAGAAAGTGGCCTACAGAAACAAACCACAGAACATGAGAAGAACAGCTTGGCCACTGCTGTTTCATCAGCTGTCTACAAGACCCATGCTTCAGAGCTGCAAACAGCTCAACATCTGCAGAGCAACTCTTTGCAGTCTGGAGCTGCGTACCTCTTCGCCAGGAGCTTTCTTTCTCAGCATCGTCCCAATGAGCGGTACTTTGGCCAGCGTGGTGCTCTCCACACAGCAGCATGACGCTACTGGCTCTCCCTGCTGCACAGCGCGGAAATCTGACCTCGAGATTAAGGAAGACTTTTCCGTCATTTTCTCGCAGTCTCAAGGAGCTGCCTCGCAGGCAAGGTGAACGACTGGCCTGGATGATGGCTGCAAGGGAGCAGCAAGCAAAAGCAACAAGCAAAAATAATTTATTTTTTTTGCGTGGGTTCAGGTATCATGTGACCGCCTGAGGCAACAAAAAAGGAGGGGCTGAGGAGTTTGCAGGATTTTTTTGCAAGGTAAGCAAACATTGATTTCCCCCGCATCGTTCCGCCCCTTTTTTGTTGAATCACATGTGCCGTCATGTGACGATTGTTTTGACCAAAACGGTCGATATAAAGTGTACCAGAAGTCGCCGCTAGACTGCTTTGGAACTAGCGCTGAAAGAGCGACCGGAGAGAAGGTGTAACTGAAACCTGCGCCGTTGTTTTCGTCAGTTCCTACTTGCGTTACAGCTTTTGTATATTTTCTGGCCCCACTGCGATGGTAAGGCTGAGTAGACTAAATATATGGAATACTTCTGTTCATAATGTTTTTTTGGTATGTACTTCCTTATTGTCGCATATTTGTGCTTGTTTTAGGCTACAGGTGGGCCAAGGCAAGAACACTTGTACAAAGTGTTGGTCATTGGTGACTTGGGCACTGGAAAGACAAGTATTATTAAGAGATATGTCCACCAGTTCTTCTCTCCACACTATAGAGCAACTGTATCCTGTGCATGTGCCAATAGGCCACTGTGTTCACATGAACTGAAACTAATTGATTAGTATAGACAATAAAGTAAATATTTAATTGTGAGTTTTACTGTTGGTTATGTGTGTGAAGTCTGTATTGTGTGGGTGGAGATTGGGTAAAGTTGTTACCTTGACTTCAAGTCCACAGATCGGTGTAGACTTTGCACTGAAGGTATTGAATTGGGATGCAAATTCAACTATCAGACTACAACTCTGGGACATTGCAGGTGGGAGGGGCTGGATGGATGGGTTGGGTTTATGTGGGTGGACGTGGAATCTGGCATATATGATGCATGTTATTCTGACAGAGAGTCAGCTGTGGGCTATCCCATAATAACTTCTCGTACGGTATGACCGCTCAGGTTTTTTAAAAACTTAATAAAGCAGCATAAAGTGATTGTTATCCATTAAACTCCGCTGATGGTTTGACAGGGAGGGCGGGAGGCTTTACTATACTGTGATAAAGGGCATGATGAGTTCTATAATTACATATGTGGCATTGGTTTTGAAGTGGTGAGAACTCTCCTTTTATGGCACGTATATAAGTGCGTGTGCTAGAGTACTAAACATGTCCCTCACTCACTCTGGTAGTGCCAGTCCGCCTGTGACTACTGTAGTAGCCCACACCTTATCTGCACATCGGGTTACAGAATCCTAGGGAGGTGTAGTGGTAGGTAGGGCACAGTGTCCTAGAGTCCAGTGAGATTTGGTACGGGGTGGGCAGAGAATCCAATGGTTGAGTCCATTAGGTCTAGCCCCTCTCATTCAATGCTGCTGGTCCTAGTGGCTGGTCCATGTAAGTTGTCAGCTCACATGGTAGGATGCAGCACTGATTGTCACCTTGTCACCAGACACTGGTCCTGCTGTAATTAATGCTCTAGCAGAGAATAGACCCACATGCGTGCTTCCATAGAAACTGACACACCCACCACTCACATGTAGGCACATACATATACACACAGACACACATATCCGAGCTTTTAATATCGTAGACCTCCAGCTTCAAACCCTAAGGGAGACGTCCCTATTCATATGTATTTCTTTCATGTGTGTATCATGCATGCATGAGTCTCTTTCTTATTGTGTGTACCTCATCATTTCCTTTTATTCATAATAGAAAGAATTGACATTTTTACGCTTTCGCATCTGTGGTAGGCATAGTTATAGAGATAGATGTTTGACGGTTTGCATTTCTTCAGGGTTATTATTATACTCTGTGTGTGTGTGTGTGTGTGTGTGTGCAGGTCAGGAGAGATTTGGCAACATGACGAGAGTAAGTTTATAAGTTATTTAGTCCATAATAGAGACTTGCTCATAAATTTTCCTCCACATTGTGTGTGTGTGTGCTACTGAAGCCTTAGCTAATTAGATGTATTTGGTAGTACTACTATTGGCTTCATCCTTTATTTCTGTATTGTTAGAATCTCAGAGGTAGGTGGTGACAGTGTGTGTGTGTGTGTGTGTGCGTTGGGGGAGGGGTAACTACAACGAGAAAGAGACCTTTACTGAGTGTTTTTGCGGGTATGTATGTGTGTAGGTGTACTACAAGGAAGCTGTGGGTGCGTTTGTAGTGTTCGACGTGACTAGGCTGTCCACGTTCGAGGCAGTACAGATGTGGAAACAAGACCTGGACAATAAAGTTTTGCTGCCCAATGGAAAGCCAATTCCAGCTGTACTGCTTGCTAACAAGGTAAAGGGTCAAGGATACGCCATTGAATCCGTAGACACTCTTCATTAATTCATTTATAATATCTAGAGCAACATGCAAGCCATGGTAGTGATTCAGAAACCTGGTGTAACTAAGTTAATAATTGAATCAGTGACTTTGACTCCAGCTGTCTCACTAGTCAAATGATATGATGACCATGTACCAGGCTAATGTCAGGATTCACACCTCTCGCTCATTTTCAGGTTCCACTTTACAGAATGATGTCACATTTGCCGTATCACCAGTAAAAATGGATTTTTTGCAATTGCATGATAAGCATACCTGGTCCAGTACGTGTGAAAGTATTGTGTGTTGCAGCTACTACTTGTCTGAAGAATTTTTTAAAGCAAATATTTCGTATAAATTTAGGCTTCCTCCAGTTACTACAGCAGTAAGCAAGCCTTACTGTAGGGTTAAGCTTTAAGTCATAAAAAGTTGCGGGAGTGGTTACTGTGGCATTGAAAACCCTTTACCATATGCAATTGAATAAACTCGGTCGTGTTTTAGTAGAGGATGTTTTTATCTGGAGCTACTGATCATTCAGATGGACTGAACGATGTGTTCCTAAGCTAGGTGAATAGCTAGGAATCAGAACATTAAAGCAAACTAAAATAAATTTTTTTGTTTTGTTTTGTTTTGTTTTTGTTTTTGTTTTGTTTTTTGCATACAGATCTATAATGACAAGAATCAAGTTTTTTAAAGTGTTGAATTACTTGTGTACAATGGCTTGCTCGCCATTTGTGCTGAAGCACATCACTAGTATATGAATGTCCTCAATTGGTTAATGTACGTATCTAGTGTGACTTGGCCAGTGAAGGTTTCCTGGGCAACGTAAACCAGTTGGATGACTACTGTAAAGATAAGAACTTTCATGCGTGGTTTGAGACGTCAGCGAAAGAGAACATCGGTATTGATGAAGCTGCGAGATGTCTGGTAGCAAAGGTGAGAACTTATTCATTTAATAGGTTTCAATAAATTATGTAACAGTATTATTAACTCCTTTAATTTGAGCTAATGAGTGTGTTGTGTGGTGTCTGAGGATGGTCTATAGTGCGTGAGGTTTTCAAATATCTCCCGGGAGACTATGACTGAGTGGACCATGTGGGGACTGATGCAGTCAGTGGGTGTGGCATTAGCTAGTACTCTTAAGTCCCATTTGGTTGTTTCCAATGAGGCCAAGTTGTGTTTGCGGACATATTTAATCCCTTGTGGATACGGTGCTAAGATAAGAGTCTATGGCAGGAGTGTGGAATAGTGTAGTGATAAGAGACCACACTGGCCGCCATTGTTGCCTGGCTCATCACAAGCTTCCAATGAGTCTTGAGATAACTTGTACATCTCTAGCAGCTGCATTGTTTCCCAAATCTATCAGCATCCTGTGTGTCCTCTGCTGAACCCTCTGAACTTCTGAACCCTCATGAACTTGTGGTTGTTTCTTATTGTGTTGTTTAATTGTGTGGTTCATTTAATTACTTCCACAGAGTTAGGACCTTGACACAGGACTGATGGAAGTGGGGATATATTTTTTTCATGAAATATTATAAAAGTGGTTTTCATGAGAGTAAATTGGCTTGTAATACATGGTGCCCCCCCCCCCCTCCTCCACTTTGAAGCCATCACTCCTGGTTTACAGAGACTTGTTTTACACTTCAGGAGGTAAAGGGGTAGTTGTAACAGAGGGTAACACTTGGCCTAGTTGTAAGAGAGGGTAACACTTGGCCTAGTTGTAAGAGAGGGTAACACTTGGCCTAGTTGTAAGAGAGGGTAACACTTGGCCTAGTTGTAAGAGAGGGTAACACTTGGCCTAGTTGTAAGAGAGGGTAACACTTGGCCTAGTTGTAAGAGAGGGTAACGCTTGGCCTAGCTGTAACAGAGGGTAACACTTGGCCTAGTTGTAAGAGAGGGTAACACTTGGCCTAGTTGTAAGAGAGGGTAACACTTGGCCTAGTTGTAACAGAGGGTAACACTTGGCCTAGTTGTAACAGAGGGTAACACTTGGCCTAGTTGTAAGAGAGGGTAACACTTGGCCTAGTTGTAAGAGAGGGTAACACTTGGCCTAGCTGTAAGAGAGGGTAACACTTGGCCTAGTTGTAAGAGAGGGTAACACTTGGCCTAGTTGTAAGAGAGGGTAACACTTGGCCTAGTTGTAACAGAGGGTAACACTTGGCTTAGTTGTAACAGAGGGTAACATTTGGCCTAGTTGTAACAGAGGGTAACACTTGGCCTAGCTGTAAGAGAGGGTAACACTTGGCCTAGCTGTAAGAGAGGGTAACACTTGGCCTAGTTGTAACAGAGGGTAACACTTGGCTTAGTTGTAACAGAGGGTAACACTTGGCCTAGTTGTAACAGAGGGTAACACTTGGCCTAGTTGTAAGAGAGGGTAACACTTGGCCTAGTTGTAAGAGAGGGTAACACTTGGCCTAGTTGTAAGAGAGGGTAACACTTGGCCTAGCTGTAAGAGAGGGTAACACTTGGCTTAGTTGTAAGAGAGGGTAACACTTGGCTTAGTTGTAACAGAGGGTAACACTTGGCCTAGCTGTAAGAGAGGGTAACACTTGGCCTAGCTGTAAGAGAGGGTAACACTTGGCCTAGCTGTAACAGAGGGTAACACTTGGCCTAGCTGTAAGAGAGGGTAACACTTGGCCTAGTTGTAAGAGAGGGTAACACTTGGCCTAGTTGTAAGAGAGGGTTACACTTGGCCTAGTTGTAAGAGAGGGTAACACTTGGCCTAGCTGTAAGAGAGGGTAACACTTGGCTTAGTTGTAAGAGAGGGTAACACTTGGCCTAGTTGTAAGAGAGGGTAACACTTGGCTTAGTTGTAACATAGTTGTAACAGAGGGTAACACTTGGCCTAGTTGTAAGAGAGGGTAACACTTGGCCTAGTTGTAAGAGAGGGTAACACTTGGCCTAGTTGTAAGAGAGGGTAACACTTGGCCTAGTTGTAAGAGAGGGTAACACTTGGCCTAGTTGTAAGAGAGGGTAACGCTTGGCCTAGCTGTAACAGAGGGTAACACTTGGCCTAGTTGTAAGAGAGGGTAACACTTGGCCTAGTTGTAAGAGAGGGTAACACTTGGCCTAGTTGTAACAGAGGGTAACACTTGGCCTAGTTGTAACAGAGGGTAACACTTGGCCTAGTTGTAAGAGAGGGTAACACTTGGCCTAGTTGTAAGAGAGGGTAACACTTGGCCTAGCTGTAAGAGAGGGTAACACTTGGCCTAGTTGTAAGAGAGGGTAACACTTGGCCTAGTTGTAAGAGAGGGTAACACTTGGCCTAGCTGTAAGAGAGGGTAACACTTGGCCTAGCTGTAACAGAGGGTAACACTTGGCCTAGCTGTAAGAGAGGGTAACACTTGGCCTAGTTGTAAGAGAGGGTAACACTTGGCCTAGTTGTAAGAGAGGGTAACACTTGGCCTAGTTGTAAGAGAGGGTAACACTTGGCCTAGTTGTAAGAGAGGGTAACACTTGGCCTAGTTGTAAGAGAGGGTAACACTTGGCCTAGTTGTAAGAGAGGGTAACACTTGGCCTAGTTGTAAGAGAGGGTAACACTTGGCCTAGTTGTAAGAGAGGGTAACACTTGGCCTAGTTGTAAGAGAGGGTAACACTTGGCCTAGTTGTAAGAGAGGGTAACACTTGGCCTAGCTGTAAGAGAGGGTAACACTTGGCCTAGCTGTAAGAGAGGGTAACACTTGGCCTAGTTGTAAGAGAGGGTAACACTTGGCCTAGTTGTAAGAGAGGGTAACACTTGGCCTAGTTGTAAGAGAGGGTAACACTTGGCCATTTAGTTCACAAGTGTTGTTTGGAATGTACCGATCTTTACTTGTGGGTGTTCACCACATGTATGTATGTATAGATTCTGTAGTGAATTGCATTGATGGGTTAGTTATTCTGCACTGCAGAGAGGTGACCCTGAACCTTCTTATTACACCACAACATATATTTATATTATTTGTGTTTGTAATCATGTGTTGTTGTTTGTTGTTGTTGTTGTTGTTAGATCTTGGAGAATGACGAGAGTATCGAACATCCTCAATCTGATCCAGATGGAATCGTTTTGGACTCTGAAAATACTGAGACAAGCAAGAAAAAATGCTGCTAATTTTTTTCTTTTTTTCTTTTTTTTCTTTTTCTTTTTTATTTATTATTAATGATGTCATGTTTGCACTCTCATCTTTAGCCAATGGTTGTTTGGTTTGTTAAATAGACAATTTTTATGTGTTCAATAATTTTTATTATTGCTATGGCAGTGTTATGGTTCTTTATCGTAAACTTTATGGGCACATCTACAATCGCAACTTAGTTGGACAAAAATGGCTGGTACAGTAATCCAAGTGAGCATTATGTCATTTCCTGCGTTCTTCAAATGCATGGAGATTTTTGTGGTAATGTTGTGAATTAAACTAAATGACTAACTTTCATCGCCACGAACTTGAGTTCGACTATAAATATAAAAAAATAGTTGCTATGTATATCCTTTGTGACTGGGCAAGTCTCCTTCTCGTTCCACCACCTGTAGGGTTGCTGTAGGCGAGGCCTGGTGTAGTGGTAGCTAGCTACATCCTCCAGGGAACATGGAATGGATTTGTGCCGCAGGAAGGCTTCTTCTGGTGTGTGTGTACTTCACTCAGCTGGAGTCGTGTAAGTAAGACGAGCGAGTTCAATGACTTGCAGGTCATAGAGACGCTGCATAGAGTGCAATGTAATCAGTGACATCAAACATGCAGTTTGATAGCTATGGCAACTACCAGCTGAATAGAAGACACTAGCTTTTATAGTTTACAAATTAGCATTGCAAAACTGTGTGGTGCTTACCAATGGCCTGTTCAAACAATGCTTGTAAAGGTGTGGATAAGAAACCTTAAGCTAGAGATATAGTCTCGCAAGCCAGACCCTAACACTTCGTGTAGGGTCTGGGGAAATTCAGTACATGAAGCTGTTCCGCCAGTGGTACGTGTCTAAGCAATTTCACCAAACCCTCCTCCTTCCCTTTTCCAGCTCTTCGCGCGTGCTTCTCTGTACGGTCGTGTGGGAGGGGGGTCTGGCTTGCGAGACTATTAGAGATAGCTGTTGCTGTTGTTACTGTTGTTTTGAACGTAATGCACCAATAATTGCCTCATTGAATGGCGTGCCAAGGAATCTGCCTGCTGCCATGATACCTGAAATGCTAATGATGAGTAGGAGGAGGTGGCACTGATCGTTAGTGGTAACCTTACCAGGCACAATGAGCTGTTTAGACGTATTGGATATCAGCTGTCCATCTGTGCCTTCCAGCTCTGACCATGCTTCCTCAAACCCCAGCCATCCCAGCAAATAGATGTGTGTGATGTGACATAGTAGGCAGGCCCTGTATGCAATGTCTCGGTGGCAGTCTGGGCCATGTTCCTGGGACACAATGTCTCGGTGGCAGTCTGGGCCATGTTCCTGGGACACAATGTCTCGGTGGCAGTCTGGGCCATGTTCCTGGGACACAATGTCTCGGTGGCAGTCTGGGCCATGTTCCTGGGACACAATGTCTCGGTGGCAGTCTGGGCCATGTTCCTGGGACACAATGTCTCGGTGGCAGTCTGGGCCATGTTCCTGGGACACAATGTCTCGGTGGCAGTCTGGACCATGTTCCTGGGACACAATGTCTCGGTGGCAGTCTGGACCATGTTCCTGGGACACAATGTCTTGGTGACAGTCTGGGTCATTTACACATTTACATATCGTTGGTATGTTCATGTAACATCGTGTTTTGATGTCAGTTGCTAAAATTGAATGTTTCAGAAGTTTGTGACTTTATTTTTGCAATTTGTTGCACTTGTCCAATCACTGTCAGACCATGTCAGATCACTCTGTCAGACCATGTCAGATCACTCTGTCAGGTCACTCTGTCAGATCACATCTTACATGTTTATGTTTTACAGTGACTATTCCTGAGGGACATCTCCTTAACCAATCTCTCTACCATTTTTCTGTGCTCCATAGAGACTATCTGTTGCATGGCAACATGCTGGAAGGTCACAGGTCACTAGTTCTGTCAACACTCAATAAGTAAGTTGTGTATACATGTGTTTGTGCAACCATCTTGCTGCTGTTGGGAAGAAGAGACGGAAGGGAGGAGAGAGAGAGAGGCCAATAATACGGTGGGAAAATACATTCTGTGTGTGTACGTATGTGCGATATTTGCTGTAGGACATTTCATATGTACCTGTTTCCACGGAGAGGGCTGTTTGAGCCAGGAGTCACTGTATCTATAGTTAGTGTGAATGGGTCTATACAGCAACAACATGCAATAGACCCCACCCACTTTTATGAAGGAGAGCTAGTAGGTAGGTGACAAGTGTTCCCTTTTACTTGTTATGACCTGGAAACTGTGCAGATTCTGAGGGCTCCAGAATCACGGCTCATCTGGACGAGGAGGAGGGCATTCTGACAGCTTCCATCTACACCCGTGAGGAACACTATTTCATTGAACCATCTCACAGACACTTTAAACAGTCACATGACTTTCACATGATCTCGTACCGCAAATCTGACATCAAGAATAGTTTTGACAGGTGAATAAAGGAATCTATATGATACACTTAGAAAAGTCTCCTCATATCTTAGCAAATATCACTGTTCTACAACTGGACCAGCTACCACCACCTCTTCTGCCACACCCACTTCTGCCACTCCCTCTTCCACTGCTCTGCCTAGTTCCACCACTCCACTTGTCTCTCCACAGGTTTCCTACCGTGTATTGAACAGGCGTCGTAAGCAGGCCACACCCAGCAATGCTAACTCATGTCCGATGGTATTGGTAAGCAGCACTAGTTTCCACCAAGCATATTCACCCAGCGGAAAAATAGACGACACCATCTTCTTTATGGTGAGTTCTCCTGCCTGCAATCAGCACTCAGTGGGTATGTGTGCATGGGTATTGGGTGTATGTATGTGTGTGCATGTGTGTAGGTGCAAGTCATAGATGACATTAATCAAGGGATATTTCGCCAAGTTCGTTGGAGCGAACGTCTCACTAACTACGGGCTGACTATTAAGAATGTAAGAGATAGTCATCGAACAGCAGAACTCACTGCGGAGTAACTCTCGTCTCTTCTCTTGTATCTGTTCTTACTTCTAATTAGGTGACGGTGTTTGAAGCGAGTGAAGGTAGCCCAGCCTACAACCAGGAGGGCGTGTCCAGGACAGCTAGCAGAGTTCTGCAATTGTTCTCACATCACGACTGGACTGGTTTCTGTCTCGCTCATCTCTTCACCTTTGAGGGTTTTTCAGACAACAGAGTGGGTGTGGCCTATGAGGCATCACCCGCTACTGCTCAGCTTGGAGGCATCTGCTCGCCAAGTGAGTGGTGTGTGTGTGTGTGTGTGTGTGTGTGTGTATGTGTGATAGTCACTGTTGCTTGTGTGGCAGATTTCAGGGACCAGAACCAGCTGTCCACAGGTAATGTGGCCTTATCTTCATTCCGTGGAGACAATGGTAGAGTTCTATTGCTTGGAGAGGGTCGGCTAATTACTGCACACGAGATAGGTGAGAGGGGTGGGGCTAGATGTGTCTGCTATGGTGGGTGGGGCTGGATGTGTCTGCTATGGTAGATGTGTCTGTTTTGGATGCTCTGGTCCATTACATGTAGTGTCACTAAATGATAGACTATTTTTCAGAACTTTTGTTCTAAATATTAATTTTCACCTCTCAACATCTTGTGCAGGTCATAACTGGGGGGCATCACATGATCCCGTCACGACAGGCCCGTGCAATCCTCCTCTGTCTGAAGACCAAGGCAAGTACCTCATGTACCCATTCCAAACAGACGGCACGCAGAGGAACAATGACAGATTCTCTGCCTGCTCCGAGGAAGCAGTAGCACGCGTGATAGTAGCCAAGAGTAAATGTTTCACAGGTAACACTTATAAGTTCTTTACAATTTGTAGAAACAGAGACAGTAGTTGGGCCAATAATCTTTGTGTGTGTGTGTGTGTGTGTGTGTGTGTGTGCGTGTGTGTGCGTGTGTGTGGAGCAGCAGAGCCTGTTCTAGTATGTGGTAATTACAGGGTCGAGGAAGGAGAGGAATGTGATGGGGGATTACTGGGAATGTTGGACTCTGACCCCTGTTGTACAACCAAGTGCAACTTACGTCCAGGGAAGAATTGCAGGTGGGTGTGGCACATGTAGCTCCTCCCATGTTAGTAGTTTATGTGTGGGTGTAGTGACAGCAACCATGACTGCTGCACGGACTGTCAGGTGGCTCCACCCACTAAAGTGTGTCGCAGCTTCACACCTGGTAATGGGCAATGTCTAGACAACGTGTCATGTGATGGATTCGATAAAGTTTGTCCAACAGCACAGAAGTTTGTGCCTGTGAATTCGACCTGTTTGGAACGAGGACGTTGTCTGCCTAGCGGAACAAAGTGTGCCAACGAGTGAGAGAATGTAGTAGTCACACTGACTCCTCCCACATGTTCTTGTCTCCCTCCATCTCTGCGCGGTTGTATGTTTACATGATTGTATGTGTGTGTGTGACTAGTGGGGGGTGTGACCTCAGTAGCTCCTCCTCCCTCCAGTGTTATGGGGTGTGTCTCCAGTACAACAGAGAACCGTGCTTCTGCTCTGACGAGAATGAGTGTAATGTTTGCTGTAAAGAAGTTTCCGCAAGCAATTCTAGCCGATGTGTACCATTCACACCAGTGGTGCCACTCCCCCAGGGAAGTTTGTGCATAGGGGGCATGTGCAAGGAAGGGCGGTGTGAGCTGACGTCACCTGACCTTATCCAGAGACTCTTCCGTCTCTTCACCGACATCAGCATCAACGGCATCCGTAAGTTGTTGGTTGCTATAGGATACAACAGTGAGAGAGGGCGTCTGTGGGATTACGAGCATTCAGACAGTCACCGTGGAATCAGTTTACAGCAACTCCCATTGAATGTAGTTGTGTGTGTGTGTGTGTGTGTGTGTGTTTAGTTGTATTCTTCTCTGAGAACATAGTGGGTACAGTTCTGGTGATATCCATTCTGTTGTGGATAGGGCCTAGTCTTCTTCTTCACTGTTGTTATGTGAGTGTTTGTTATGGATGATAGTAACGTAAATACACAAGTTCGCCTTGAGAATTGGAATCTTTTATTCCCGGCAAATTTGAATTCGTATTTGCACAGCATCAAGTAAAAGTATAAGGCTTGATTCACTTCAGCATACATTGTATCTCTCTTTAGCAATCGAGTGCTTTTAGTGACTCAGTTAATTCATCCATTGGTCTTATTGTAAGACGAGTTAATTACGGGCATAGAATATTATGGAATCATTGAAACAACTCGTTATTTGTCTTTATTTGAAACATGCTCATTGTGAGAAGTGAGCGAGATTAAATATCAGTGTCCTCTGGAATCCTAGAATCCTAACAATCTCTCTCCAGAGTGTTCAGCTCGAAGTGTTAGAAATATTGAAGTCAGTGATAATGGTAGCTGGAGAACCAGTTCCTGAAATATTAACTCTTTTAAGTTAAACTCCATAATATAGTACAAGTGAACAAAGTTGTGTTGCTGCGAGATCTTACATCTGTCCTGTAGTTACTATAATTTTGTTATTATGTAGGATGTAAAACGACTAAAGAAAATTAAAAAGCAGCTGCGCTATTTGGAAGAGGAGCACAGAGGCATTGTCCAAGAAAACCTGCTGGACCTTACTCTGGTTGAACAACACTACCCTGAGAAGAAAGGTGCACTCATTAGAGGTTTGTCGAGTCTTGCCTTCAGCCTGGAATCTAAACCTTCTTACCACTCTTTAATGAGTAAGGACAATCATCTTCCTCGCACCAAGTGTTCTGTTCGCCATGGTTACAAGTCACGCCCCCCTCCTATCTTCAGACTACAGTCCCAATCCAGTAGAACTAGCATCCCAGATTGGAACAGCTTCAAATACAGTCCGAGTGACTGATTTATGTCCAGTGTATATTTTATTAAGTCATTAGTTAGTCATGTCTCAACCATGATTCATTTCATGCGATAGAGAACGTCTAATTCTGGAGGAGCAAGTGAGAGAGAAATGCACACAATACAATACAAAAGGAAATAAATACTCAAGTAACAATGTCTGTCTATAAGTCAAGATGGCTTCTTGTCTTGCAGCTCCAGTTCATTCTGAGGGGTGTGGTCCATGTCTTGGTGGGTGTTTTGATTTTCAGTTGTAGTGTTGCCATGGGATATGGATGTGTTGCTATGGGATGTGTTGCTATGGGATGAGTTTGGGGTGTGAGAGGTACTACTGTCATCTTGCACGAGTAATGCCGCATGTTGTCCTCCCAGTGACACACCCAACACTTTCTTGTTCTCTAACCAGTTTCCTCCCACCTCTACTGGCGTCCACAAGTCTTCATCCGCAGTCTTAACTCCTAGCTGTAGATTGGTATTCATGCCCCACCCATATACCCGGCCAGACTCCAGCACTGCCAGTGAGCATGCACATCCAGCTGCTACGTCTACTGCACCAGAGAGAGAGGACACTCTCTTCGGTCGCAGCGGTTCTTGTTCGTCATCCTGGCCGAGTCCAAGCCTACCATAATCTCTTCTTCCCATTACGTACACATTCCCCGCACAGCTGAGCACAGTGTGATGCTGACCTCCGGACACCTGCAGCTCCTTGAGCTCTTCAAACGTGTCATCTGGCAGCCGTCTTGGCTGGAAGCAGCTCTTGGTGTCGTCCGTTCCTAACTGCCCATAGTTGTTCAGCCCCCACACATAGAGGGCGTGGTCTTCCGTAAGTGCGAACATATTAAAGTGCCCACAGAAGATGTCCACAAACTTTGGTTTTGGGGCATGTCTAGGTTTCTGGCAGCGCACGACTTGAGGAGTGAGGATGGCCATGACTCCTTTACGACCTCCTCTATAGCTGAAGATCTGGTGGACTCTGCCTAGCTGGCCTTGCTCAGCGCATCCTAGTGTCAGCACTTCACCAGCCAATGAGAGGATGCCAATGTGGTCATTGCCTGAGGCTACTTTAAAGCAGTCAGAGGCCAGCCAGGCAGGAGAAGTGGCTGGAGTGTAAGCATCAACTAAAC
>WLWD01006022.1_pt1:127500-132500 | contig 220285 bp, 220 predicted proteins | sample 6712731 | NCBI WGS metagenome assembly WLWD01 (sample SAMN12718690, study PRJNA576275) | sponge metagenome | isolation source: marine sponge | host: Mycale hentscheli | place: New Zealand: South Island, Marlborough, Capsize Point | collected 2014-11-01 | reverse complement strand
AACTACAAGACAATGCCTACATAAAATGTGAGTGTTGCAGATTAGTTTAATTATTGGTTAACATTGCCTTGTTTAATTCATTTAGTTTTGTTGTTAATTTATCAAGATGCTATTCTAATTTTAATTTTCAAATGTTCACTTTGGTTCTGATTACTTGATTAAAATTTTAGATTAACTAAGTGCTATAGTTGTGGTTTATTTGTTTCCAGTTTTAAGCATTTCATTAAGCTAATGTCTGAATGAGCAATATTTGAGGGCTGTTTCATGATGAGGAAACTATTGGCTTAATCCAACAGGACACATTTTTTTAATGTAGTTAGTAGAAAAATTATATCTATAAATAATAATTATAGTTAGCTCCATACATTGTTAGTTATAACTCTAATGGGTAGTGATAGTGATAGTAATAAGGCTAATGACACTTCTTATGATATGTTTATGCTCAAGAATTGAGAGAATGACTTCATTCTCAGTGAGATCTGCTGGTTTCTCTAATGCGTGTGTGACAGCGTCGATGTTGGCTCCTCTGTCCACCAGAAGCAGTGCCAGGTCCACATTGTTGTAATATACTGCACTGTGGAGAGGAGTCCACCCATTTTCATTCCTTGTTTCCAGAGCTGGGACCCAATGAGTGAACACATAGTCTGCCAGTCGACAATAACCTTTAGTAGCTGCTAAGTGAAGTACTGAAGAATAGCTGGTATTTGTTCTGAGGACTTTATCCAGAGAAGCAGCAGAGCTGTGTGACTTGTAGCACTGCTTGATAAATCCCAACACTTCTGCTTCGTTAGCTTCAGTGTATGTCACGTGATCTTGAGCTGTGGAGCAATCCAGTCTGAACTCTGCCAGATCCGCCTCCATTAACAGTCTTGTCATCTCCACACTCTCAGCCAAGTCAATAGGTCTCTCTCCGTCCACATTTCTGGATTGTGTCATTCCCTTTCGTTCTCCTGCAGCCTTTAAGATGATGTTTGCTGCTTCCAGGTTGTCCATGGCAGAGGCTACGTGCAGAGCATTCCACTCCTCGGGGTCTTGAGCAGTCACGTCTGCACCAGCTTCTAGAAGGACTTTCAGGCATTCTGTCTGGTCTTCAAAGATGGCTCTCATGACAGGTGGCAGGCCATTGGGCTCCCTCTCCTCCACCATGCTGTTGCCCTGTTTGTGTAAGAGTTCTTTGAGCTCTTGCACTTCTCCCTCAGCGATCACCTGCTGCATCAACACTCCCTTGGGAAAGGTCACTTCTTTTCTTTCTGTTTTCTTACAGGGTTTTTCTTTAATTAAAGTCATATATGATGGGAGGACAGGGAGGCTCATGCCTCTAGTAAATATCTTATTTCTGAGCCTGTCCAAACTGATTTTTCTTTTTCTAGAGTCTTCAGTAAACCCATTCTTTTTTAGGCTTTCAAATATCTGGGTAGTAGAAGAAGGTTGCTTTTCTAGGATGTTTGACTTAACAGAAAACCTGCGCTTTAATTCAGGCATGTCTACCGATGTAATTCTGTCTACCGATGTAATTCTGTCTACCGATGTAATTCTGTCTCCACGAGACTTCTCCGGTGGAGTTCGATGCTTTTATAATTCGCGAGTGGTTTTATGCGCATGTGTGAAGCATTTGCGAAGCGGAAAAACGGGGTCATTGAGATTTAGCGCGCGTCGTCAAAGGCTAAACGACAGCACTGTAAGAATCAGGAAAGTAGAGTGCCATAATGTGCCATCTAATTGCCAGTTCTAACATTTAGTCATATCTCAATAGTCGATTAAAAAGTGAGTAGCCTTCTTGACAGCTAACCAGACAGGGCAAACATTGTAACAGGAGGCTGGAAATCTGTATTTAGCTGACTCATAAACGTTTGTTGTTGATTTTGACCTCTCTTTTATAATGACTAGTACATGATGATGCGTAAAACATAAGTCACCATTTAATTTGTGTATGTATGTGAACACAGAATACACATGTGTAATGTGTATAGCTAATCATAAGTGAATCAACAGTGGTACATACTTCCAGCTCTATATCAGTGGTACGTGTGCTAGTACTTCCAGCTCTATATCAGTGGTACGTGTGCTAGTACTTCCAGCTCTATATCAGTGGTACGCGTGCTAGTATATCAGGTTTCAACATGCAATTTATCCATCCATGAAAATAACTTAGTTCAGATAAAATACTCTAGAGTGAAACATATTTGGAATTATTGAATCACAGGTGTTGAGTCTTATTTAATTACTGCATCATCATATCCTGTTTAAGAAACCTTGCTCACACTTATTAAATAAAACACCAGACACCAGTAATGTAAACTTGAAAAATTAAGCTGTGATATCTCTGCATCTAATCTGCTTTCAATGAACTATTCATATCAGAAAACAAATATGCAGTTATTTTGAAAAACACAGATGTTTACATCTTTACAGCCATGGCAGGGGCAGCAGCAAAACAACTCAGCCAGCATAAAAACAAAAACAAGTCCAGGTAGAGACTGTGCTGAATGATGCTTGACTCAGAGTCTAATGCAGTCACAATGGCCTGCCATGCTAGAGTAACTCTCTGACAGTTACACTCCAATGTCCACAAACTGAATGTAAACATAGATCAAGTTTCTCAGGAAATACTTCACAAATAAATTCACCCTCGCCATTTACATACAATAAGTAGCATAGCAACTCCAAATTCTATGACTTGCTCCATTTTTTAAAAAACGTTTGTGTTATTAAAATAAAAAACAACAACAACAACAACAATATATGAACCATGGAATTTAGTGAGTGCTGATTGTAATTGTGACGGGACTGACAACAGGACTGACAACAGGACTGACAATAGGACTGGGTATATGTTTATATGCAAGAAGAGACAAAATCAGTTCGTTATCGGTGAGATCTGTTGGCTTCTCGAACGAGTGAGAGATAGCATGCACATTGGCTCCTCTGTCCACCAGAAGCAGTGCCAGGTCCACATTGTTGTAATATACTGCACTGTGGAGAGGAGTCCACCCATTTTCATTCCTTGTTTCCAGAGCTGGGACCCAATGAGTGAACACATAGTCTGCCAGTCGACAATAACCTTTAGTAGCTGCTAAGTGAAGTACTGAAGAATAGCAGGTGTCCCTTCTGAGAACTTCATCTAGAGCAGTGATGGTGTTTGACTTGCAGTATTGAACAACCAGTTCCAACACTTCTGCTTCATTAGCTTCAGTGTATGTCGTGTAATCTTGAGTTGTGGAGCAATCCAGTCTGAACTCTGCCAGATCCGCCTCCATTAACAGTCTTGTCATCTCCACACTCTCAGCAAAGTCAATAGGTCTCTCTCCGTCCACATTTCTCGATTGTGTCATTCCTTTTCGTTCTCCGCCAGCATTTAGTATCAATTTTGCTGCTTTCAAGTTGTCCATGGCAGAGGCTACGTGCAGAGCATTCCACTCCTCTGAGTCCTGAGCAGTCACGTCTGCGCCTGCATTTAGAATGACACTAAGACAGTCCATTTGCTCTACAAAGATGGCTCTCATGACAGGCGGCAGGCCATTTGGATCTTTTTCCTCAACAATCTTATTGCCATGCTCCTGCAGGAGTTCTTTAAGCTCTTCTACTTCTCCTTCAGTCACCACCTGCTGCATCAACACTCCCTTGGGAAATGTGACTTCTTTCCTCTGTTTCTTCTGTGAAACTGCTTGTTTTAGGGAGTTTGCAGGCAAGTAAGAAGGAAGGACAGGAAGGCTCTGTCTCCTGCTGTTTGCTTTCGTGCCAAGTCTATCGAGACTGACTCGCCGTTTCCTGCAGTCTTCGCTTGCTCCGTTCGTTTTTAGGTTATCCACCAGGAGTCTCACCGGGCAAACCAGATTCTCTTGAATGGGAGCAGTTATAGTAGAATGCCTGCGGCGAAATTCGGGCATAGTCGAGTTCAGCGTAGCAGCAGCCGTATTGGCGTTAAAGAACAAAAATACCAGTGCTACAAATAGTCTAGAGCTTCTTTCGGTCCCTCTCCGAAAGCTACTCCAATTTATAGGCTGCGCTGAGGTTTGCGTCGGTGTTGCGGGATTCTGGTGTTTGGGCGTGGTACGCAGGAAGTGAATGCCAATTCCCTGCCACTTAACAATGAGGTATTTCCCATAATTAGGTAAAACTCTGTAGGTTAGTACAGGAAAGGGGTGGGATTATTAGAAATAATGCAATAGAAATACATGTTCAACTATAGGGGTATAAAAAAATCACCATGGGCCTTAATCTCAAGATGTTTTTGTTTTTTTGTTTAATTTTCCCATTACATTTTGTGTGACTTGTGATTTCTAGTCAAGTACTCTTTGTTACACTCTTTTGTGACTTTTAGTCAAATACATAATAATTATTCCAACTTTTGAGTCAAGTATATTTACTGTACAATGGTCAAATACATTTTCGTGACTTTAGTGAAGCACAGTTTTTTTCCCCGACTCCAGTCAAGTACATTTTTATCAGCTTTTGTGAATTCTAGTCAGTACTTGTGACCAAACCAGCTCAGCACACTACTGTAGCTATGAACTCCACACAGAATGTTACTCTGCTAAGGATGAGCAATATCTGACAAATTCAATTTTAGTTGTCTAGTATCACTAACCTAATCTAAACATTATCTACATACTAGATAGTAAGTACTTCCTGGACTTTGCCTATGCTACTTCCTTTGTATGATATGTATGGGCTGAGGTCACCAGATTGTTCAGTAGAGTCCAAAACAAGACTACCAAGTGGGTGGTAAAGAGAGTAAGGAGAGGACATAAGTAATTAGCTGAAGGAAGTTGTAAATGCCATTTGTTGGGTCAGCAAATAAACAATCATAATAGCTATAGGTATATAGCTACTTGGGTCAGCCAGAGCAATCACACATTTTGTCATAGCAGCTAAGGTCGAGGTGGAAGTTGGGGGGAGGGAGGAGGGAGGACAATTGATGAACAATAATATTGGGTACCATTGTTTAAATACTTTATTTATTCCCTTCCTCCTCCTCCCCCCCCCCCCCCCCCCCCCCC